>Ga0194131_10000707_pt1 | contig 56662 bp, 60 predicted proteins | sample TA2KigO120mmetaG_FD_148631 | JGI IMG/M metagenome (GOLD analysis project Ga0194131, IMG submission 148631) | Freshwater microbial communities from Lake Tanganyika, Tanzania - TA2015053 Kigoma Offshore 120m | ecosystem: Environmental > Aquatic > Freshwater > Lake | place: Tanzania: Lake... | reverse complement strand
CACATCCCATGGTCGATCGCCACCGTGCGCCATCGCCTGGCGCGCGCCATCGCGCGCGGACTTCCGCAATGCCCGTGCTGCGGAAAACCGTACCGGCGGGCAGCCCGTGATTAGGAACACAGTACGAATAGTCCATTCATAAAAACATTACGGCCCGGCAAGCCGGCGCCAATCTCGACATGCGCGGAGGGGAGCTTGGTGCCCGGCTTGCCCACGCCGTCCGTGCTCGCGGCCTACTCCTCCAGAAATCGCGCGGCGAGCGCTTCCCACTCCTTATCGAGCGCGCCGCGGGGCCGCTCCTCCCCGCAGCGCACGTACCAATAGTCGGCGTTGGAAAGATCGCCTTCCTTGCGGTGCAGGTAGGCATGCACGCGCGCGGCGTCCTTGCCGCGCTCGCCCTGCACGATCTCGTGGGCACGCGCCCAGTTGCCCCTCGCGTCGTGCCACAGGGCCCTCAATACCGGCGCGAGCCCGCGCGGAGGCTGCTTTCCCGCGAGCGACCGCCGGAACGCCTCGAAATCCACGGCCGGCTCACACCGGCATCGGCTGGCCGCTGGCGAGGCTCATCCAGCCGCGGATGATGCGGTAGAGCACCCACAGCCCCACGATCACCGCGACCAGGATCGCGACCGGGATGCCGACGATGGTCAGCATCAGGCCCAGGACCAGCAGCAGCCATAGCAGCGCGTACCAGAAGGTGCGCAACTGCCAGCCGAAATGCGAGTCGAGGAAAGTCCCGCGCGTGTCCCCGCGCTTCACGTAGTTGATGATGACCGCGATGATCGAGGGCCAGCCCGTGAGGAACGCCGTGAGAATGAACATGGGCCCGAGCACCCCCATCAGCGCGCTGAAGCCGTGCAGTGCGTAGAGCACGTGCGTGAGCGTGACCATGTTGTCCGTAGGCGCGATCGTCCCGGTGCGCGTCTCGATGTTCGCCATGACTATATGGTAACGGGAAACGGGGTTCCGTTCTTCAGGCGTGCAAATGCCGCGAGCGGCGCACCGGAGCGGGTCCCCGCTTGGCCCCGGCGCCCCGAGGCGCGGGACTCATGCCGCGCGGCATGAACGCAAGGCGCCCGCGCGCGCCGCTTTCTTCGTAGTCGCGCGCGAGCGCATCGGCCGCCACGGCGCGCTCGAACCCCATCTCCTGCACGAGAAAAGTATAAACAAACTCGCACAACCGCTCGAGCGCCATTTCGTGCGTCTTGCCGGTACGGGCATAGAGCCAGTCGGAAAAGCGCATGAAGCGCTCGAACGGCGCGCCCGCCGCGAGCAGCGGCAGCGTGCGGTGAAAGCGGCCTGAATTGGCGATGAGCTCCCAGTAGCGCGCGAAGCGCGCGATGCGCTGCATCGCGCCGAAATCCACGCGGTCGGTGGCGAGCACGTTGTACGGCGCGTCCGGGTTCCAGCGCATCGCGTGCGCCCCGGTGTGGCGCCCGATCGGCGTGCCGCGCAGGCGCTTGAGTATTCCCACCTGGATCTCGTGGGGGCGCAGGGCGTAGAGCCGGTCGAAGCCGCGCGCGAAGCTCGCCAGGTCCTCGCCCGGAAGCCCCGCGATCAGATCGGCATGAACGAATGCGTTCGAGTGGCCGCGCAGCCAGCGCAGGTTTTCCTCGGCACGGGCGTTGTCCTGCTTGCGCGAGATCAGCGCCTGCACCTCGGGATTCCACGACTGGATGCCGACCTCGAACTGCAGCGTGCCCTTCGGAAAGCGCGCGATCGCGGCCTTGAGCTTCTCGGGCAGGTGATCGGGGATGACTTCGAAGTGCACGAACAGCCGCTCGTCGAGCCGCGCGAGGAAAAACTCGAGGATGCGCAGGCCTGCCGCGGCCTTGAGGTTGAAGGTGCGGTCCACGAAACGGAAGTGCCGCGCACCACGCGCGTGCAGCTTCTCGAGCGCGGCGAGAAAGGCGTCGAGGTCGAACGCCCAGGCGGTCTTGTCGAGCGAAGACAGGCAGAACTCGCACTTGAACGGGCAGCCGCGCGAGGCCTCCACGTAGACGAAGCGGTTCGAAATGTCCTCGTCCGTGTATTCGCCGTACGGGAGCGCGATTTCCCCGAGCGGGGGCTGCACGCCCTCCAGGACCTTTCGCGCCGGGGACTTCCCGTCCAGGATGTCGCGGCAGAGCGCGGGGAACGCGATGTCGCCCCAGCCGGTCAGCACGTGGTCCGCCAGCGCGCAGATTCGCTGCTCTTCCATCTCGAAGCTCACCTCCGGCCCGCCGACCACGACGGTCACCCCGGGCGCGACGCGCTTGAGCAGCGCGACCACCTTTGTCGTCTCCTCGACGTTCCAGATATACACGCCGAAGCCCACGATGCGCGGGCCGCGCGCAAGCAGGCTCTCCACGATGTCCGCGGGGCGCTGGCCGAGCACGAATTCGGCAATTTCCGTCTCGCCCCTCAGCCCGCCCATGTTCGCGGCGAGGTAACGCAGGCCGAGAGCGGCGTGGACGTAGCGCGCGTTGATGGTGGTGAGGACTATCGTTGCCATGCTCCAGGAACCGTTGACAGAATCAGGAAATATTAACCGCAGAAAAACGCCGATTCACGCCGATCTTTTCTGTGATGAGTGATGGGTGATGAGTAATGGGCGAAAGCCCGTCGCTCTTGTCCACATGACCCGTTTCCCATTACCCATTTCCCGTTACCCATTACCGGTTTCCATCTGCGTTCACCTGCGTTCATCGGCGGTTTCGAGCTTTTCGGCCCTGTACGATAGGAGTCCTAAGTGTAGCCGAATGGCGCCGGGCTACGGAAAGGCACCGCGGGCGGGGTGCTGCGCAGAGCCAGGCAGTGCGGGTTCGGGTTACACTTAGGACTGGTTCACGCATAGAGGCGATCATGGCGCAGAAACCCGAAGAAAGAATGACCGAGCCCAAGATGGACGCGAAGGCGCTCTATCGGGAGGAGATCTACACCGACCGGAAGGTGGGCACGATCCGATCGCTCACGCCCGTGAAGAGCGACGGCTCGGAGGATACTTCGCGCAAGACCGTCTACGTCGGCGAGGCGCAGATTCTGACCAGCGTCGGGGCGCTGCCGATCACTTTCGAAATCGAGGCGAAATCGCTCGAGGAGGCGGTCGGCAACTTCGCCGGAGTCGCCAAGGAAGCCGTGGAACGTACCGTCAAGGACCTCCAGGAGCTGCGCAGGCAGGCGGCCTCCTCGATCGTCGTGCCGCAGGGCGGCATGGGAGGCCTCGGACCCGGAGGCATGGGGCCCGGGGGATTGGGACCCGGCGGCAAGATCCAGATGCCCTAACGGTGCCTAAGAGCCCGTATCACAAAGATCGAAAGAGCATGAAACCGCCGATAAACGCGGATGGACGCAGATAAGATCAAGACCAAAATAGACAGGATTAACAGGATGAAAACAGGATTTACAGGATTATTTGATCAGGTCTGATCCTGTTAATCTTGTGAAATCTTGTAAATCCTGTCCATTTCTTATCGGCGTTAATCGGCGTTTATCTGCGGTTAATATTTCTTGATTTTGCTGCCGGCTCCAAGCACGGCGGCGGTCGCGCCGCACGCGCGGACGGACACGATGAATCGCTTTCTGCTGCACGCGGTCTTCGCGGCCGCGCTGTTATTCGCCGCCGCGCCCGGCGGGCCCGCTGCGGCGCAAGCGCAGCCTCACGGCGGAGCCGGCCATTTCGAGCACCGCTTCGATGACGCGGAAAAGTGGGCGCGCATCTTCGACGATCCCGAGCGCGACGCGTGGCAGAAGCCGCAGGAGGTCATCCGCGCGCTCGCGCTCGCGCCCGATGCGGCGGTCGCGGACGTCGGCGCCGGGACCGGTTATTTCGCGTCGCGGTTCGCGCGCGCGCTGCCGAAGGGCCGCGTGTACGGGATGGACATCGCTCCCGACATGGTGCGCTACCTCTCCGAGCGCGCGCAGCGCGAAGGCCTCGCGAACCTCGTGGCGGTCGCCGCAAAGCCGGACGACCCGCGCATCCCCTCGGCGGTGGACCTCGTCATCCTGGTGAACACCTACCACCACGTGCCATCGCGCGAGCGCTATTTCCGCGCGCTGCACGGGTCGCTCAAGCCGGGCGGGCGGCTCGCGATCGTGGACTTCACGCCCGAAGCCCCGATGGGACCGCCCAAGCGGGCGCGCATCCCCGCCGAAACGGTCAAGCGGGAACTCGCCGGCGCGGGCTACCAGCTCGCGCAGGAGCACGCCTTCCTCCCCCACCAGTACTTTCTGGTGTTCGCACGGGCGAAAAACTGAGCTTGCCCGCGTTTCGAGATGTACGCGGACCGCAGGATCACCGACGTGGCCGAAGCGCGCCGGCGATCGCCGCGACCGGCATTTGTGGCGCGTGGCGGGCGCCGTCGCGTCCGCCTCCGCGATCACGATTTAGCGCCCGTATCAAAAAGACCCAAAAAGCTCGAAACCGCCGATGAACGCAGATGGAAACCGGTAATGGGAAACGGGTCATGTGGACAAGAGCGACGGGCTTTCGCCCATTACTCATCACCCATCACTCATCACAGAAAAGATCGGCGTGTATCGGCGTTTATCTGCGGTTAGTTTTTCTTGATTTCGTTACCGGTTCTTAGAACGTGCGTATCCCGGGAAAATCGCCGGTGCTTTCATGACGTTCTCCCGCGTCATCGTACCAGTAGAGACGACCCGCCTCTTCGGTCTTCGTGATCTTATGCGATCCGTCACACAATGGCTGGTTGTTCGACAAACCGCACCGGCAAAGAAATTTTTCCTCGCCTCCGATCACCAGCTTGTACGGTCCGGTATGGGTGCGTTTCACGATGCGTGCCATCGCGGCCTCCTTTCGGGGTTGCTCATCGCGTTTCCGGCAAGCCCATGCACCGCATGGCCGTTTTCGGTCATGCCGTGATCGACGCAGACAACCTGCGTGTCGCACGAGCTCGCGCTCACGCAGAACAATATACTCCACCCCGACCGCGCCGGCACGGGATCGTCGGCAGCGGCGTCGGCCAGCGGAAGTGCTTGGGGCGCGGCGGCAACGTCCGCCGCTTCAGGCTCACTCCAGGAATCCAATCGAGGACTGCGACCGCCGCGCCTCAGGGCTTGCGCGGCGCGAGCATCCCCCTGAAAAGGGCCTCGCCGTTGCGGTAGGCGATGCGCTCGGCGACGTCCTTCGGCAGGTCCGCGAGCCACTGGCGCGTCCAGTTCGCGTGCTCCACGACGTAGGGCCAGCGCGCCGCCGAGTAGCTGTCGGATCCGACCAGAAAGCGGTCGGGAAACTCGAGGAAAGCGGCGCGCCAGCCGGGCTCGACCTTGCCGCCGCTCGCGTGATCGGTGCGAAACGCGAGCTCGCACCACAGGTTGCGGTAGCGGCGCAGCATCTCGCGCACCTTTTCCGGCCGATCGAATCCCGCGTGCGCCCACAGGATGCGCGCGTTCGGATCCTGCTTGAACAGGCGCTCGACCGCGTCCGCGTCCGAGTGGGCGTGCAGGAAGAGCTTGTGCTCGCGCGCGAGCTGCACGGCGCGCCGCACGACCGGCGCGTCTGCATCGGCCCCATGCACGTGGAATTCGCCGATCGCCACGTAGCGGTAGCGCTTCAACCGCTCTTCGAGGTAGGTGATGACGCCTGGATCGCGCACCCAGCTGCTGATATCACCGCGGGTGCGGTACGGCCGCAGCGAGGGAATCACGAGGTCCGGCGCTTCCGCGTACAGCATCTGCGTGCCCTCGTCGTTCGAGCTCGAAACGAGAGCGCGGACCACGCCCGCCTTGCGCAGCAGCGCGATCGCGGCCTTGGGCGGCACCTCTCCCCACGTATCGTGGCTGTAATGGATGTGCGCATCGAAGATCGGCAACGCCTGCGCGCCATGACCAGGCGGCGCAAGCAGCACTGCGAGCAGGAAAAGCAGTCCGCGCATCTTCAGCCCCCAGTCCTCATTCCTCGATCCCCAATCCTCAATCCCCAATCCTCAATCCTCAATCCTCATTCCTCAATCCTCATTCCTCATTCCTCAATCCTCATTCCTCAATCCCCAATCCTCATTCCTCAATCCTCATGCAGAGGGAATGACCGGCAAGAGCACGTGCGCCGGGCGCTGTGGACCCACATGCAGCGTCACCTTTCCGCCGAACACTTCCGCCGGCCGGTCCTCGGGATCGTCATGGACGAACGGGCCGCAGCCGCGCATCGGGTTCTTCATGTTCGAGAGCGTCGCCGCCTCGCCCTCGTACTCGTAGTCCTTGCCGCGGATGGTGAGCGCGAGGCGGTAGCCCGGCGGAACCACGATACAGGTGGGCCAGATCTCGACGTCGAGCTCGACCACCTCGCCTGGCTTGAGCGCCCGCTTCTCGTCGTGCGCGTGATAGGGGCGGTGCGGGAGCGTAAGCGCCGGGTCGAGCTTGCGGTGCGAGGCGCGCAGCCAGCCCTGCGCGATCGGGGTGTGGGGGTCGAGCGCGCCCTGGAACACCACTTCCGTCCCGTCCGGCGCGTACACGCGCAGCACGGCGAAAATATCGGCGTCTCTCGTGGACGAGGAAATCCAGAGCTTGAGGGCGCACGGCCCCGTGATCTCGGTCTCGTTGTCGAGCGGCGCGGAAAGGAAGGTGACGCCCTCTCCCAGCCCGTTGTAGGTAACGCTGCCCGATGACGTCACTGGCTCCTGTTTCAAGCTGCGCGCCGCTGGATCGAGGTAGAACTTCGTCCAGCGCGTGCGCCCGAGCGGCCACTCGTTCTCGTGCCGCTCGACGAATTTCTCTCCGGGGTGGCGCACCTGCAGCAGCACGCGCGGCTGCTGCTCCCATCCGTTGCGCACACCCTTCAGGAAGTAATCGAAGAAGCGCTTCTGCAGCCGCACGCCATAGTCGGTATAGAACGGCGCCCAGTGCGAGCCCCCGTGCACCTCGAGCCATTTCTCGCGCGAGGCCGCGCGCAGGTAACCCTCGAAGTTGCCGCGCGGATGCAGGCCCTGCCCGCCCCAGTTGGCCGCGGAGAGCAGCGGCACGGCGACTTTCGACAGGTCGGCGGTACGCTCGTGGTAGTAGGGCCCGACGAGCGTGTGCTTGAGCACGCCCTCCCACATGTCGGCCCGGTTGCGCGCGAGCGCCTCCTCGGGCAGCGTCTCCGGGCCGCACGCGAGCTCGCCGGTCACGCGGCTCCTCGGCCCCCGCTCGCCGCGCCCGTGCTGCACCGTCTTCACCTGCATCTCCTGCCAGTTCTTGCGGAAGGTACAGGCGATGCCGCCATGACGCACCGAGTCCCGGTAATAATCGGCCCAGCCTTCCCACACGCAGATCGCCGCGAGATGCGGAGGCTGCAGCGCCGCCGCACGCCACTGGCTGCTCGCGTAATAGGAGATCCCGTTCAGCCCCACCTTGCCGCTCGACCACGGCTGCGCCGCAGCCCACTCGATGCAGTGGTAGAAGTCCCGGTTCTCGCGCGCGTTGTTGTGGTTGAGGTAGCCGGGAGAGCGCCCTGCCCCGCGCGAGTCCACGCGCACGCACACGTAGCCGTCCGGCACCCACTTCTCGGGATCCGCCACTTCCCAGTTGGCGTAATTGTTCGTCGTCCCCGCGAGCGCGTCGGGATTCTCCCGCGCCATGATTTCCCACGCGGTCTTGTAGCCTTCCTGGAACGCGAGCCCCTTGCCGTACGGCCCGTAGCTCACCAGCGGCGGGTATTTTCCCTCCGCGACCGGCCGGAAGACGTCGGCGCGCAGCACGAGGCCGTCGTCCATCGCGATCGGCACATCCCAGTCGATGCGCATGCCGTCGCGGATTTCGCTTTTGTATTCGCTCATTTTCTTTTCAAGAAGCGTGAGTCGTGATTCGTGAGTCGACGAAGGGCTTCGCCCCGTTCAAGGTTCAAGGTTCAAGGTTCAAGGTTCAAGGTTCAAGGTTCAAGGTTCAAGGTTCAAGGTTCAAGGTTCAAGGTTGGAGCGAGCCATCGTTCAGCGGTTCTGACTTTGAACTTTGAACATTGAACTTTGAACCCGGAACAGGGTGCTCGTCACCCCACACTCAAAGCTGCTTGGGCGCTATGACCGGCAGCAGCAGGTACGAGGCCTTGTCCGCGCCGGAATGGATCGTGTTCTCGGCGCCGGCGTTGTAGTCGGCATGGTAGTGGGTATAGGGCGCGCTGCCCACGCCGTCGCGCGGTTGGACGTCGAGGCGCAGCTTGTGTCCCTTCCTGAACACCATGCAGGTCGGCCAGATTTCGACCTGGCACTCGACCGGCTCTCCGGGATTCAGCCACCTGCGCTCGTCGTGCGCGTGGTACGGCCGGTGCGGAGCCGAGCGCTCCGGGTCGAGCTTGCGGTGCGAGGCACGCAGCCAGCCCTTCGTCACCGGCACCGGCTGCCCATGCTGGCCGACCTCCCACACGTCCTTGCCGTCGGGATCGAGGTTGCGGACGGTGGCGAAGATGTCCATGTCCTCCGAAGTGCTCGAGACCCAGATGTTGAGCACGATCGGGCCCGTGATCTCGGTGTCGTGCTCCATCGGCGCGGTCTCGAACGAGCAGCCGGTGCGCCCGGTCGCGCCGTGCGTCGTGGCGAGCGAGGAAGCCGAGGCCACGCCCGCCTTCGTCGCGCCGCTCGCCGAATAGGTGAGCGTCGCCGTCGCCTTGGGCGCCGCAGCCGCGAGCACGCCCTCGACCCCGTGCTCGCCACCCGGGGTCTCCCGGTCGATGCGCAGGTACATCTTGGTCCACTGCGTGCGCGCGAGCGGCCACTCGTTTTCATTGCGGAACGCGTAGGGCTTCTGGCTCCCGCCGGTGCGGATCTCGAGCTTGACCGGCGGCTCGTCCATGATCCCGGTGTCGATGCCCTTCAGCCAGTGATCGAACCAGCGCAGCTGGTCCATCCGCCCCTCCTCCGAGTGGAACGGATGGAAATGGGTCCCGGTATGGATGCGCAGCTTCTTGTGCGTCGAGGCCGCGTTCACGTAGCCCTCGGTGTTGCCGCGCAGGTGCAGCGAGAACCCGCCCCAGTTGCCGACGCTGTAGAGCGGCACGTTGATGCGCTCCCAGCGCGCGCTGCACGCGCGCCAGTACTCGGAGTCGAGGTCGTTGCGCATGTAGTTCCACAGCAGGTTGTTGTTGAACGCGTCGGGGTTGTAGGCGCGCGGCCTGCCCAGAAGGTGATGCGCGGCCGCGGTCGTGTGCCACGTGGAGATGAATCCCATCGCGAAGATGCCGCCGTGATAGGCCTGGTCGCGGTACTGGTCGGCGCGCCCCTCCCACGGCATGATCGCTTTCAACGAGGGCGGCCGCAGGTTGGCGACGCGCCACTGCGAGCTCGCGTGGTACGAGATGCCCAGCGTGCCGATGCTTCCCGAGCACCACGGCTGCCTTGCGGCCCATTCGATCGCATCGTAGAAGTCCACGGCTTCCTGGTGCGAGCTCGGCTCGGACTGGCCGGGCGATTTGCCCGACCCGCGCGCGTCCACCCGCACCAGCGCGTAGCCGCGCGGGCACCACCACATGGGGTTCGCCGTCTCCCACGCCATGTACGGGTTGGGCTTCTCCTCCAGGTCCTCCGGCGGGATCCACAGCTTGTCCTTCTGATAGACGCCGATGTTCATGATGGCCGGGAAGCGCTCCGCCCCGCCATCGGGCCGGAACACGTCGGCGTAGAGCACCGTGCCGTCGCGCATCGGGATCTTCACGTCCTTCTCGACGACAAGCTTGTAGTCTTTCGGCTGGGAAACGCGGCTGGATTTGTCTGCCATGCTCTCTCTCGTCACGCGCCGGGGGCGGGTCCAGTGCTCCCGCGCGGGGAATGCCACAAGCCGGACGCGGACGGGCCTCCGCTCCGGCCAGCGCGTTACGTTACCACCACGCGGGGTGGAAGGGCCTGGATTTTCCGTGCCCTCCCGCAATGTGGACTCGACGGCCGCCGCGCCCCGCGCGGCGGGAACGGCTCCGCCCTCCGTCCGTGGCGCGCCGCTCGCGTATCATGTATGCGGACTCACGCGCGGGAAGGAGTGCGGGCATGCAACTACGGAATGCATCAGGCCTTCTGTGCGCGGCGCTGATCGCGGCCGCGGGTGGAGAAGCTCTTGCGCAGGCGGGCTATCCTGCCCGTCCGGTGCGCATCATCGTGCCCTCCTCGGCAGGTGGCGGAACCGACATCATCGCGCGCATCATCACGCCGAAGCTCTCCGAGCGCCTCGGCCAGCAGGTGGTCGTGGACAACCGTCCGGGCGCGGGGTCCATCATAGGCAACGAGATCGCGGCGAAATCGCCTCCCGATGGCTACACGCTGCTGATGGCAATCTCGACCATCGCGATCCACCCTTCCAGCCACAAGAAGCTTCCGTACGACGCGCTCCGGGACTTCGCGCCCGTCACGCAGACCGTCTCCGCGCCCAATATCCTGGTGGTGCATCCTTCTCTGCCCGTCAAATCGGTCAAGGAGTTGATCTCTCTCGCACGCGCGCGCCCCGGCCAGTTGAACTTCGGTTCCGCCGGTAGCGGCACCAACCCGCATCTTTCGATGGAGCTGTTCCTCAGCATGGCGGGCCTCAAGATGGTCCACATTCCCTACAAGGGCTCGGCGCCGGCCATCATCGATCTGCTCGCCGGACACGTGGTCGTCATGACCGCGACGATGCTGACCGGCATTCCGCACGTGCGCAGCGGGCGCCTGCGCGCGCTGGGGATCACCGGGGCGAAGCGCAGCGGCGCGGTTCCGGAGATACCCACCGTCGCCGAGACCGGGCTGCCGGGCTACGAGGCTGTGCAGTGGTACGGCGTGCTGGTGCCGGCGCAGACGCCCAGGGACATGATCGCGCGCCTGCACAGCGAGCTCGTCGCCGTCCTGCAGTCGCCCGACATCAAGCAAAAATTCCTGAGCGACGGCGCGGACCCGATTGGCAACACGCCGGAAGAGTTCGCGCGCTTCATCCGCTCCGAGACCGACAAGTGGGCGAAGGTCGTGCGCGCGGCGGGCATCAAGCCCGAGTGACGCTATCGCTGGTGATAAGTGATGGGCGATAAGTGACGATCGTCAGGCAAGGCGCCCGGTCCCCGATTCACGTGATTTACCATTCACGATCAATAGGCGGATAGTCCGCCGTCGAGCGGCAGCGTCTGGCCCGTGATGTACTGCGCCTCGGGCCCCGCCAGGTAGCACACCGCCCCTGCCACTTCCCCGGGTAATCCGAACCGGCGCAGCGGTATCCGGTTGACCATCGCATCCCGCTCCGCGGGGCGAGCCGAAAAGTACTCGGCGCGCGAGGGCGTATCCACGGTGCCCGGCGCAACCGCGTTCACGCGGATGCGCAGCTCCGCCCATTCGATCGCGAGCATGCGCGTCATGTGGATGATGCCCGCCTTGGAGATGCCGTAGGCGGAACGCTGCGGGTAGCCCACCAGGCCGTGCATGGAGGCGATATTGACGATGCAGCCCGCTCGCCGCGCGCCGGCGAGGTGGCGGCCCATTTGCTGGCACATGAAGAATGTCCCCTTCAGGTTCACGGCCATCAGCGCGTCCCACTCGTCGGGCGTCACCTCCAGCGCGGTCCGGCGGAGCGTCACCCCGGCGTTGTTCACGAGCACGTCGAGATGTCCAAGGGTGCCGAGCACTTCGCCCATCGCGCGCTCCATGCTCGCCTGAGAGCGCAAGTCGAGCTCGACCGCCGAAATCCGCGCGCCGAGCGGCTTCAGCGCGGCGAGCGTGTCGGCGAGGTTGCCGGCGCGCGTCGCGGACACCGCCACATCGAACCCGTCGCGCGCCAGCCCGAGCGCGATCGCGGCGCCGATCCCCGTGGAGGCCCCGGTCACGAATGCAGCGCGCCTGGAATCTGCTGCCTGCGGCATCTCCCCTCCCTCCTGATCCCTCAAGATGGCGATTATGCAGGAACAGGAACGCTCCCAGCGGCGCGGGGAGCATCGAGCGGCCCGGCCGCCCCCCGCAATCCTGTCGTGGGCAAGACCGCTACAGGTTCGGGTCCGCGCGGCGCGGCTTTTCGATTAGAATACCTCGCCAATCCGGGAGGATCCATGACGACGTTACGCATCGCAGCGGCCGTATGCGCGCTTGCGCTGGCGACCACCGTCGAGGCGCAAACTAGTGTGCGGGTGCGCGGCACGGTCGCTGCGCTCGACGCAGACAAGCTCTCGGTGCAAACCGCCGAAGGCAAGAACGTCGCGATTCGCGTCGCCGAAAAAACGGAGATCGTCTTTACCCAGCCGATCGCCCTCGCGGACATCCGGCCCGGGGACTTTCTCGGCGTCACTTCGCTGCGGCGGGCGGACGGGACGCTCTCGGCCTTCGAGATTCGCCGCTTTCCCAAGCCTTCCAACCCCGGCCACCGGCCGTTCGACGGACGGGACGACCAGACCATGACCAACGCCACTGTGTCGGCGGTCGTCGAGGCGGCGAAGGGCCGCGAGCTCGTCCTTACCTACGACGGCGGCTCGCAGAAAATCATGGTGCCGGACGGCGCGTCGATCTCGATGCTCGTCCCGGGAAATCGCTCTCACCTGGTGCCCCGCGCAGCCGTGAATCTCACCGCTGCGCGGGACAGCGGTGGCACGCTCGATGCGCTGCGCATCCAGGTGGGCCCTCCAAAGTAAGGATGAAGGCAGAAGACTGAAGGATGACCTGGTCTGCCTTCTGACTTCCGCCTTCGGTCCATTCCGTGGACCACCCGCGCTGGTCAAAACGACGGCTTCGCAGTACAGTTAGCCGCTCGGTTTTCAGGGCAGGCCCCGCTGGCAGAGCCGCCCCCGCCGCTCAGACAAGACCAATCCGACGAAGGGAGCCATCGATGATCTACGAGATGCGAACCTACGACCTCAAGCCGCGCGCTCTGCCCGAGGTCGAAAAACGCTTCGGAGAGGCGTACGAATATCGCAAGAAATATTCCCCGCTCGCCGCCTTCTGGCACACCGAGATCGGGCCCTTGAACCAGGTCGTGCACGTCTGGCCGTACCAGGACCTCGAGGAGCGCGCGAAGATCCGCGCCGCGGCCGTGAAGGACGGAAACTGGCCCCCCAAGATCGCCGAGTTCATCGTGACCCAGCGCTCCGACATCATGATTCCCTTCACGATCTCGCCGGAGATCAAGCCCGGAAAAATGGGTCCGTATTTCGAGATGCGGACCTACACCTATCTGCCGGGTGAGCTGCCGGTGATCATGAAGAACTGGGAAGCGGCAATCCAGGTGCGGCTGCAGTTCGGGCCGGTGTGCGCGATCTGGTATTCCGAGCTCGGCGGCCTCAACAAGTTCGTCCACATCTGGCCCTATCCCACGCTCGATGCGCGCGTGGAAACCCGCAAGAAGGCCATGGCGACGGGCGTGTGGCCGCCCGGAACGAAGGCGGAGAAGGAAGGCGGCAGGGGCTATCAGCTCTTCGCGCAGGAGAACAAGATCCTGATGCCGGCCGCGTTCTCGCCCTTGCAGTGAACACCGGACGGATCAACGCAAAGGAACCGCAATGACATTACGCACTCTGATCGTGCTGGCGGCGGTCCTCGCCGCGGCGCCGGCAGCGGCGCAGGACCCCGCGAAAGATTTTCCGAACCGCCCGATCCGCCTGCTCGTGCCCAACGCGCCGGGCAGCTCCGTGGACACCTTGAGCCGCATCGTTGCTGCCAAGCTCTCCGAGGTGATCGGGCAGCAGGTCGTCATCGACAACCGCGCGGGCGCCGGCGGCATCATCGGCATGGAAATCGCCAAGGCCGCCAACCCGGACGGCTATACGCTGATCAGCGCGACCACGGCGGCCTCGACGATCGCCGTGCTGCTGCAGAAGAAGCCGAGCTTCGACCCGGTGAAGGACTACGACTATGTCGCGCAGTTCGCGGTGACGCCGAACGTGCTGGTCGTCAATCCCGCCCTGCCGATCAAGTCGGTGCGCGATCTCATCGAGCATGCGAAGGGGAAGCAGAGTCAGTTCAACATGGCTTCCGCCGGCGCCGGATCGCAGAGCCACCTCTCGGGCATGTATTTCCAGCAGGCCGCAAGAATCGAGTCGCTGCACGTGCCGTACAAGGGCGGCGGCGCGTCGGTCGCGTCGGTCGTCGCCGGGGAATCGCAGTGGACCATCACGCCGGCGGCCGCGGTGATGTCGCACGTGAACGCGGGCCGGCTGCGCGCGCTCGGGCACAGTCTGCCCAAGCCTTCGCCGCTGCTCGCCAATATTCCACCGATCGCCGAGACGATCCCCGGCTTCGACTACAGCGGCTGGCAGGGCTTCTTCATGCCCAAGGGCACGCCCAGGCCGATCGTGGAGAGGATGCGCGCGGCGGTGGTGAAGACCGCGAACCTGCCCGAAGTGAAGAGCGCGCTCGCCGCGCAGGCGACGGAGGTGATGATCGGCGCGCCGGAGGAATTCCGCAAGGTCGTCCAGGCATCGCTCGAGAAGAATCGCAAGGTGGTGCAGGCGGTCGGACTCAAGGTCGAGTGATGAACGACCGGAAGCGGCCTCGAGAACCCGCTTGAAACCACCGATGGCCGCCGATAACTTCAAGAACAAATTGCCACAGAGAGCACAGAGCACACAGAGTAACAGCGAAGATTATCAGCCGCCGATGGGCGCCGACGGGAATACGGTAAGAGGCAAGTCGTAAGCGGAGAGGGGGCGTCGGTCTCCTGCTCTTACTGCTCACCGCTCACCATGATTTTGTCTGTGTTCGTCTGTGGCTGGATTCCGTGACTGCTTTTTGAAATGGGTTAGAGCGGCGCGCACAGGAGGCCGACATGTACATGATGGAAATGGTGGACCGCGGGCTCACCGACGAGACGAGGATGATGCGCGACACGTGCCGCGCGTTCGTGGACGAGCACGTCATACCCTTCACGCGCCAGCACTGGCAGCGCGAGTGGTCCATGACGCCGGAGGACCGCCTGCCGCGCAAGATCCTGGAGGTCGCAGACCAGATCGGCATCCGCACGCTCGGCGTGCCCGAGGAGTTCGGCGGCACCGCCCTCGATCCCAGGACCGAGGTGCAGACCTTCGCCGCGATCTCGGAGGAGATCTCGCGCGGGGACTGCGGCCTGTCGGACAAGCTGGTGCAGGTGTGGAAGGTCTCGGTGCTGCTGAGGAACGTCGCGCCGCGCCACCTGCAGGAGCGCTGGTTTCCGAAAATCGTCGCGGACCCCACCTTCCTGCTCTCGCATTGCCTCACCGAGCCGCGCGGCGCCTCCGACCGCTGGCTGCCGTACAACGTGCCCGAGGCGGCGATGAACACGAAGGCGGTGCTGAAGGGAGACCGGTGGGTGATCAACGGGCGCAAGCAGTTCATCAGCAACGGCTACGACGCCAAGCTCTACGTGGTCTACGCCAACACCAACCCCAAGGTCGGCATGCTGCAGGGCACGTCGAATTTCCTCGTCCCGCGCGACACGCCGGGTCTCACCGTGCAGCGCTGCAACGAGACGCTCGGCGGGCGCTTCATGAACAACGGCGAGATCGTGTTCGAGGATTGCGCCGTGCCCAAGGACCACCTGCTGGTCGAGAACAATGCGCTCTCCCGGGCGGGCATCTACTTCCGCCCCGGCAAGATCATCCAGGGATCGAAGAACCTCGGCGTGGGGGTGCGCGCGTTCGAGGAGACCGCCAAGTACGTGCAGGAGTACGTGCAGGGCGGGCGCATCCTCATCAAGCACCAGGCGGTCGCGCTGCGGCTCGCCGACATGGCGACCAAGATCTGCGCGGTGCGCGGACTGCTGCGCGAGGCCGCGGCGGCAGTGGACGCGAGCGCGCCGGACGCCGACGTGTTGTGCAACATGGTGAAGCTCTACGCTTCCGAGGCCGTGCTCGACGTGTGCAAGAACGCGATGGAGCTGCACGGCGGCAACGGCACCATGCTCGACTTCGGCATCGAGAAGCTCTATCGCGACGCTTCCATGTTCCCGCACATGGACGGCACGGTGGACGTCACGAAATTCAAGATCGTGAAGGCGCTCTTTCCCGAGACGGCGGGGAAATACGCTGGCCCGGAAGCCTGAACCGCGTGACGACTGATGACTGACGACTGACGAGAAACCCGAGGCGGATCGGAATTCAATGGGGTCAGACTCCATTGAACTCGGGTCAGACTCCATTGAACTCCATTGAATTCATCTTGACCTGACGCACGCGCCAACTTCGGCGCGCATCGATAACGACCCGGGTAGGTGCAATGACGATTAAGGGAAGCTGCCTGTGTGGCGCCGTGCGCTACGAGATCGCCGGCCCGCTGCTCGCGGCCGGCCACTGCCATTGCTCGATTTGCCGCAAGGCGCACGGCGCGGCGTTTGCGACGTGGGCGTTCGTCACGCCGGCGGAGTTCCGCTGGACCGCGGGCGCCGAACTGCTCGGGAAATATCCCTCCTCCCCCGGGCAGGAGCGCTGCTTCTGCACGAAGTGCGGCTCGCCGCTCGCCGCCATGCACGGGGGCAAGGTGGGCGAGGTGGTGGTGGGCAGCGTGGACGGCGATCCCGGCGTGCGGCCACGCGAGCACACCTTCGTGGGATCGAAGGCGCCGTGGTACGACATCGAGGACACCCTCCAGCAGCACGAGGAATGGCCGCCGGGTATGAAGCCGTGATCGGCGCGCGTGAGGTCAATCGGGTCAGACTCCATTGAATTCACGTCATGCCTGATGGATGGCGAGTGACGACTGACGAGACTCGAGAACCGATCGGATAACGGAGCGCGCGCCAGCGCCTACAGCGTTTCGATCCCCTCCTCCGCTTCCGCGAGGAACGGCTTCGGATCCGCGACGCGGAAGCCCGTCTCGAGCGGCGTGACCGACTTCAGCCGGTCGACGCGGAAGTAGCGCACGGCGCTGCGCAGCCGGTCCCACGCCAACAGGTACCACACCGGCACGCTGAGGTAGAGGAACTGCGGCTCGATCTCGCGCATCGTGGCCGTTCCCTTCTGGTCCACGTACTCGATCGCGATGCACTGCATGTTGAAGAAAGCCTCGGCGATGCCGGACAGCGCCGCGCGCGGCGGCGCCTTGAACGAAGCCAGCACGCGCTCCGACGCCGGGCTTCCAACCCGTATCCGCCTTCTCAGCGACCGGATCCGCGGCTGGTCGCTCTCGGTAAAGGCCGCCGCGATCTTGCGCTTGATGGGCGCGAGCTGCTGGAGAAGCAGCGGAGAATTCATCTTCTCCGCGATCGCGATGCTGAGCAGGAGATCGATCGCCTCCTCGGGGTTCAGGTGGAGCCGGCCGAGCATCCAGCTCCTGTGAAGCCGTAAGCCCCCGCCGCGCCCGCGATCCGACTCGATGGGAACGCCGCTCTCGCGCAGGAGCTCGAGGTCGCGGTGCAGCGTGCGCAGGCTCACCCCAAGCTCTTCGGAGAGCTCGGCGGCGGTCACGTACTCGCGGGCCTTGAGGAGCCCCTTCAACTCCTCCAGCCGTTTCAGGCGCGATGACGCGGCGCGTTCACCCATCCAAGAAATATGCCATTACCTGGCATGTTTTCCAAGACAATGGCGGCTGTGTTCAACCCGCAAGGAGAAAGAAGATGACGAAGTCCCCGCAAGCAGCCGCATTCACCAACGCGCCCCTGCGCAACCGGATCCGTGTCGAGCTCAAAGCGCCCGCCTCCGAAGCCTGGGCGCTCGTCGGCAAGCTCGGCCGGCTCCCCGAATACAGCGCGGGGCTGGAGAAGGTTGAGGCGCGAGAAGACGCGAGCGGCGCATGCACGGAGTACGTGTGCCACTTCAACCCGATGCAGGAAGGCGCAGCCGGCGCCGTGCATCGCGAGCTCGTGCGCTGGTACGAGGCGAACCGCGGCTACGCCTCGAGCGGAGCAGAAGGCAACGCCTTCGGGCTCAAGAATGATCTCAACCTGGTGCTACTCGAGCCCTCCAAAGCAGGCACAATTGTGACGTGGGACGAGTACTACGACTCCCAGGACCTTGACATGAGCCGTGCCTCCTACGATGAGGCCCTCGCCGAGATCGCTGATAATCCGGTCCGCCGCTTCGGTGGCTCGGTCCTCGAGCGCCATGTCGACCGCTGATCGCCGGGAAACGTCGCGCCGGCCGGCGCCGTGCGCATGAAGCGGCGCTGTCCCTGGTGCGGCGACGATGCGCTGTCCGTCGCCTACCACGACAAGGAATGGGGACGCCCGGTCCACGACGACCGCGTGCTCTTCGAGTTCCTGATACTCGAAGGCGCGCAGGCGGGGCTGTCGTGGACCACCATCCTGAAGAAGCGCGAGAACTACCGCAAGGCGCTGGACGGCTTCGATGCGCGGAAGATCGCGCGCTACACGCCGGCGAGAATCGAGAAGCTGATGCGGAACCCCGGCATCGTCCGCAACCGGCTCAAGCTCGAATCCACGGTCAGCAATGCCCGCGCGTTCCTCAAGGTACAGCAGGAGTTCGGCAGCTTTGATACCTACCTGTGGAATTTCGTCGGCGGCAAGCCCATCGTCAACCGCCCGCGCTCGATGAAGGACGTGCCGGCGAGAACCGAGCTCTCCGACCGCATCAGCAAGGATCTGCTCGCGCGCGGCTTCCGCTTCGTCGGCTCGACCATCGTTTACGCCTACCTCCAAGCCATCGGCGTCGTGGACGACCATCTGGCGGGCTGCTTCCGCAGCCGGAAGCGGCGATGACTCACGAGATACGAGAGACGAGAGGAGAAAGGCGCGGCGGAGCAAGGCGGAAGGCGACAGCCGATAGGCGAAAACAAGGCTACGTTACATCATCCTACTTTCGACTTCCGACTTTCGACTTTCGACTTCGTATAGCGAGTGACGAGCCACGCCGTTCAGACGTTGTCGGCGATCCAGTCCGCGATGTAGTCGATGCCGACCTGCCGGTTGTCGGCCTGCGCGTGGTAGTGGCCGCCCTCCTCGGCGCCGAGAATCTTCAAGTGCTTCTGCTTCGAGCCGACGGCATCGTAGAGCTTGTGGGCGTTGGCGACCGGCACGACCCCGTCGTCCTGCGCGTGGACGATGAGGAACGGGCAGCTGATCTTCGGGGCGACGTCTGTCAGCGAGAATTTCTTCGCTTTCTCGATCGCGGCCTCGGCATCGTCGATGCAGCCCATGATCCAGCGGAAGTGGAAGGTGGATTGCGGAGTCCCCTTCGGATTGGCGTCCTGCCTGCGCTTGATCTCGCGCTGCCAGCCGGCAAGGTCCCAGTGCAGCGCGCTCATCGCTACCCCCGCCGCGTAGCGCTTCTCGAAAGCGGCGATGCGCGAGGCGTAGTAGCCGCCGAAGCTGTAGCCCATCACCACGACCTTCTTCGGGTCCACGTCCGGGCGGCGCGCGATGTAGTCGTAGGCCGCCGCGCCCGGCACCTCGTAGTCGTGGCGCGCGTAGAGCCCGCGCAAGCGCAGCGACTCGCCCTGCCCCGGCCCGTCGATGGCGAGCGTGTGCCAGCCGCGCTGCGCGAACTCGAGCCCGGCGAAGAGCACGCTCATCTCCTTGCAGTTGTCCATGCCGTCGAACACCACCACCGCCGGCGCGCGCCCCGAGGCATGGGGCGACTTCATGAAGAGCGCGGGCAGCGTCGCGCCGTCGTACGGGACCTCGACCTTCTCGATGTTGGGGAACCGGCGCTCGATCCCTTTCGTCTGGAGCTCGATCGCCTTGCGCCCCGTCTCCTGCTTGAGCTCGCCCGGCGGAATGAAGCGCTCGCCGGTGAAGTAGTACATGCCCGCGCGCAGGTAGCAGTTGCCCGCGGTCGCGCGCCGCCCCCCGGCTTCCGCCGCGTCCCCGGCTTTCTCCAGGCGCGCGCCCATCGCGCACCACTCCTCGCGCCACGCGTCGGGCTCGCTCTGCCGCGCGCGCAGCCGCTCGCACACCTGGTCGATCTCGCCGGGCGCGACCGCGCCGTACGGCGCCATGCCCTTGGTCACCAGGCACGCGTTGGACCACACGAGATTGCCCGGGAAATGCTCGATCCAGGGTCCGGCCGACATCATTGCTCCTGTTGCAGGTTTAGTGTGATGCGAGGATGTAACGAAAAACGCCGAAATGAACCGCCGATAAACGCCGATTCACTCCGATCTACTTCGTGAATCGCGACACATGAATTGGCCTCTTAATCCTCAATCCTCAGTCCTCAATCCTCCATGTTCATCGGCGGCTGCTTTGAACTCCCACCGCTCCATCAGGTGAGCGCGCGCCACGCCCAGCGCGCGACCGCGAACAGCCTGCGGTCCTCGCTGCGCCCGGCGATCAGCTGGGCGCCGATCGGCAGGCCGGCCGGCCCCTTGAATACCGGGAGCGTCACCGACGGCACGTGCATGGCGGTCCACGCCATGTACACCCACGGATGCGGCACCGGGTCCCATCCCGCCGTTGCTTCGCCCGGGGCCGCCGGAGCGAGCAGCGCGTCGTGGCCGTCCATGATGGATACGAGCTGCCGCCGGAGCCGCTCGACGAGCGCGCGCATTTCGCAGTAGCGCTCGTAGCCGCACGCGAGCCCGTCCTTCAGGCGCCCGTTGCGGAATTTCTCGCTGATGCGCTCCCAGTGGTTCTCGATCTCCCAGGTGAGGTTGCGCGCCATCTCGAATCCCGAGATCCAGCGGTGCGCCGCCTCCAGCGCCTCGAATTCTCCCGGCAGCGCCACCTCATCGACCTTCGCGCCCGCGCGCGCGAGCCGCTGCGCCGCGTCCTCGAGCAGCCTCTGCGTCGCGGGCTCGAGCCGCGCCCAGAAGTAGGGGCGGCAGAAGCCGATGCGCGGCGCAGCGAGGTCGGCGGAAATCGGCTCCGGCGCGACGCCGAGCAGCACGTCGCGGTAGAGCGCGACGTCCTCGATCGAGCGCGCGAGGATGCCCAGCGTATCGAGTGAGCCCGAAGCCTCCATCACCCCGGTCACGCGCAGGTCGCCGTGGGTGGGGCGGTAGCCGAACACGCCGCAGAACGAGGCGGGGCGTGTCGTGGAGCCGGTGGTCTGCGTGCCGAGCGCGAGCGGAACGTGCCAGTCGCCCACCGCAGCGCCCGAGCCGCTCGACGATCCACCCGGCGTGCGCGAAGCGTCGAACGGATTGCGCGTCTTGCCCGGATGCACGTTCGCGAACTCGGTGGTGACGGTCTTGCCCATCAGCACCGCGCCCGCCTTGCGCGAGAGTGCGACGCACGCGGCGTCCTTCCCCGGCCGGTGGCCCTTGTGGATCGGCGTGCCGTACGCCGTCGGCATGTCGCAGGTGTCGATGATGTCCTTCACGCCGATGGGCACGCCCCGCAGCGCGCCGCGCCGGCCGCTGCGGTCGAGCGCGCGCGCCTGCGCGACGACGTGCTCGGGATCGAGGTACTCCCACGCCTGCACTTGCGGCTCGCGCTCGGCAATGCGCTCGAGGCACGCGCGCGCGACCGCCTCGCAGCTCGTGCTGCCGGCATCGATGGCCCGGACGATCTCGGTCGCCGTCAGCTCATGGAGCCGCGCGGCGAACTGCGCCACAGGTGCGGGAGACGGCATCTTCAGCCTTCAATCGATACGAATACCCGTGGCCTGGATCACTTTGGCCCATCTGCTGATCTGGGTCCGGATATAGGTCGCGAATTCTTCCGGATTGCTGCCCACCACGTGCGCGCCGGTGGTCGTGAAGCGCTCCCTCAAGTCGGGCGCGGCGAGAGATTCGACGACGCCCCGGTGCAGCCGGTCGATCACGGAGCGCGGCGTCCCCGCGGGGACAACGAAGCCCTGGTATTCGAGCAGCTCGTAGCCCGCGAGCCCGGCTTCGGCGATGCTCGGGGTGTTCGGAAGTATGGGGTCGCGCTTGGCGCTGGTTACGCCGAGCGGCTTGAGCTTGCCGGCTTTGAAGTGTGGAAGCCCGGCCGGAATGCTGGTCGTAAAGATCGAGACTTCTCCGCTCAGCACGCTGACGAGCGCCGGGCCGCCGCCGGTGTAGGGAACATGGACCATGTCGGTGCCGGTCATGTACTTGAACAGCTCGACAGCCATCTGCGATGCGCTGCCGATGCCGGACGATGAAAAATTCAACGCGCCGGGCCGGGCCTTGGCGAGCGCGATCAGCTCCTTGACCGATTTCGCCGGCACGGACGGATGCAGCGACATCACGAAAGGCGTCTGCGAGATCAGGCTCACCGGCATGAAGTCCTTCTCGGTGCTGTACGGCAGCTTGGCAACCAGGCTGGGATTGAGCGCGAAAGTGAGCGTGGCGACTCCCAGCGTATAGCCGTCGGGCGGCGCTTTGACGACCAGCTGCATCCCGATGGTCGTGCCGCCGCCGCCGCGATTCTCCACCACCACCGACTGCCCGAGGTTCTCCGAGAGCCGCGGCGCCAGCATGCGCGCCACGATGTCGGTCGCGCCCCCGGGCGCGAAAGGCACGATCACGCGGATGGGCTTGGTGGGATAGGTTTGCGCAACCGCGGGGCCGCCGAAAACGGCGAGCGGCACGAGCAACAACGCCAGGCGGGAGCAGCAGGTCGCGGGCTTCATCTTCTTCTCCTCACGGATCATGGCACGTGGAACGCACTCATAGTATAAGCGCCGCGCGCCATTTTGGCCGGCCCCGATTTGGTATAAGATGCGCCGGCGCAAATTCTTCCGCCTTGATTTTCCACATCGTGGTCAACTGAAGGGTAAGCCATGTCTTCCGATACCGGCAACTGGATCGATCATTTCCCCGGCAACTTCATGTGGTCGAACGCCACGCTGATCGTGAAGGGCATGGCGCCGTACGGCGCGGTCGCGCTCGGCGAGATCGACCAGGTCTGCGAGCGGCTGCGGAAGCGCCAGGGAGAACCCCACGCGTGGTGGGAAGAATGGTCCGCGATGGGCGGGAGGCTGGAGAAGGCCGCCGATGCGCTGGAGGCGCAAGGACACCGCGCCAGCGCCGGAAATTACTATCTTCGCGCCGGAATGTACTACTTCACCGCCGAGCGTTTCATCCCCCCCGGCGATCAGAAGCGCGCGATGGGCCGCAAGGCCATCGAATGCCAGACGAAGGGCTTCGAGCGGCGCTATCCCAGCATGGAGCGCGTCGAGGTGCCCTACGAGGGGAAGACCCTGCCCGCGCTGTTCCTGAAGGCGCCCGGGGTCACCGGGCGCGCGCCAACGATGGTCGCGTTCGACGGCCTGGACAACTGCAAGGAAATGAGCGTGCTCTTCAACGGGCTCGAATTCGCGGCGCGCGGCTGGCACACGCTCGCGATCGACGGTCCCGGGCAGGGCGAATCCGTACGGCTGCGCGACATCAAGACCCGCTACGACTACGAGGTCGCCGGCACCGCCGCCTACGAGTACGTCGCGAAGCGCGCGGAGGTCGATCCGAAGAGGGTGGCGGTCATGGGCTACAGCTTCGGCGGCTACTACGCGCCGCGCATCGTCGCATTCGAGAAGCGCTACGCCGCGTGCGTCGCGTTCGGTGCCATGCACTGGGACATGGCGGAATGGGTGAGCGGGATCAAGCGCAGCGTCGAGTCCGACGCCAAGACCAGCGCGCAGTCGCACTTCCAGGTGCCGTGGGTGTTCGGCGCGAAGGACCTCGGCGAGGCGATCGGGATGGCGAAGCGCTTCGATCTCTCCGAGGTCGCGAAGCGCATCGAGTGCCCGTTTCTCGTCGTGCATGGAGAGAACGACCGCATCGTCCCCCTCGATTCGGCGCAGAAGCTCTACGACGCGGCCGGCTCGAAGCGCAAGCAGCTCAAGGTCTTCAAGGTGGACGAGGGCGGATCCGAGCACTGCCAGGTGGACAACCGGCAGGTCGGCGTGGATTACATCGCGGACTGGCTCGAGCCCATTTTCCGGAAGGCGTGACTGGTGACTCGCTATCTGAAGTCGAAAGTCGAAAGTCGGAAGTCGGAAGTAATATCCGGTAACGTAGCCTCACTTTTGCCTTTCGACTTTGTTCTTCCGCCTTGCTCTTCCCACCGCCGATGAACGCCGATGAACGCAGACAACGTCCGGTAAGCAGTAAGCGGTAAGCGGTAAGCGGTAAGCGGTAAGCGGTAAGCGGTAAGCGGTAAGCGGTAAGCGGTAAGATTCGACTCGCCTCTTGGTGGAAGTTCCCGTTCACTGTCGACTGCTCACTGCCCACTGCTTACCGCTCACGCCTTACTCGATCTTGATCGGCGTTTATCTGCGGCTAATATTTCTTGATTTTGTTACCGCCTCTTAGCGCCAATACCCGCCCTTTCTCCTTCCGCCTTTCGACGTTCGCCTTCTGGCTTGTTTTTCCCCGCCGCCTCGCCCGGGATCACGATCTGGGTCTGCGTGACGATCGCGACGGCGCGGCCGTCCTGATTTCGGATCGTCGTCTGCCACACCATCGTGGTGCGGCCGATGTGCAGCGGCACCGACACGGCTTTCAGCACGGGCCCCGTTCCGGCGGCGAAGAAATTGGTCTTCGATTCCAGCGTGGCCGTGCGGTAGCCCGGCGGCAGGTTGGCGACCGTGCCCGCGGCGCCGAGCACGTCCGCGAACGCCATGAGCGCGCCCCCGTTCACGCGTCCCGTGCGGTTCATGTGCATGGGCTTCACGCGCAACTCCGCCCGGACACGCCTGCGCCCGAGCGAGGTGAGCCGCACGCCCAGCGCGCGCGCCATGCCGCCGCTCAGCACCGGCGAGGAAACCGCGGATGGTTTCCGCCGCGCGCGCCTCGCTGCGCTTTTTGCTTTCACGCCGCGTCCCTCACCGCTTCCAGCCGAGCCACTCGCACACGCCGCGACCCATGATCCACTCCTTGTCCTGCGTGGTGAGCCACGGGATCTCCTCCGTGTACAGGGTAATACCCTCGCGGTAGCTGCACGGCAGGCGCGAGAGATCGGTGCCCCAGAACACGCGCCGGGGGCCGAATGCGTCGTAGACCCGGCGGATGTACGGGTGCAGCTTGCGATAGGGATAGGTGTCGGAGCTGAACGCCGGCAGGCAGCTCGCCTTCGCCGCGATGTTGGGGCGTTTCGCGAGCGCGAGCAGCTTGTCCAGATCGCGGAAAGCCTCCTCGTCCTTGCCGGCGACGAGCCCGCAGTGATCCATCACGAGCTTCAGGCCCGGGTGGCGCTCCGCGACGCGGTCGATCAGGTGCGCGAGCGAGTGCGGGACCAGCACCATGACCGGAACGCCGTGCTTCTCCGCCTCGCCCCACAGCCAGTCGACGCGCCCTTCGGCGAGCGGCTCCACGAGGCCGGGCCGGTGGAAGGTGAAGCGCATCCCGAGCATGCCGGGCTGCTTGCGCCAGCCCGCGACCTGACCTCGCGCATGCGGGGCTTCGGCGTCGAGCCGTCCCATCACGGCGAAACGCTCCGGGTTCGCCCCGGCGGCCGCGAGCGCGAGATCGTTGCGGTCGCCTTCCCACGACGGCGGCACGATCACGACGCGGTGCACGCCCGCGGCGTCCATCTCGCGCAGCAGCTCGCCGGCGCTGATCGGCACCTCGCGGTGCGCCTTTTGCCGCGCCGGCCACGGCCGCTGCGGCGTATTCGCGCCCCAGATGTGGACCTGCGCATCGGCGATCAGCATGACAGAAATATCCGTTCAGACGCGATCGCTTCCGTGTCGTTCATCGCGCCGCGCAAAAGATAACACGGACGCCGCAGGTTCCGAAGAGAATCGCGCCCGAACTCGTTACCGTGACTCGCTCAACAACAGCACCCGCCGGCGGATACGGATGCGTGGCGCGCGCAACGGCACCCGATTCCGGGTGCAACATCGCGCGTAGCACACATCCGGCCGTAATGTGGACTTCCATTCCGTGGCGCGCTTGAGCTTGACCATGCAGAGGCCCGCGCCTATGCTTTTCCCGGTTTCTTTCTCCTCTATCAGGCAAACACCATGCCCGCGAATACCTCGCCCTCGACTGACCGCTTCGGCAATCCCGTGGACCCGATCGTGCGCTATGCGCGCGGGACGATACTGAAAGGCACCGACGAAGAGGTGAAGCGGATGCTGCTTGCGCGGAAGATCGTCGGAGAACGGGTACGCACGAAGGGCCAGGAAAGCGTGCACGACCTCTCCGGCATGAACCGCGGCAGCGGCCTCGAGCCGGAGGACACGTCGTACCTTACGAGCCACGTTCCATTTTTCGAGCGTTTCGAAGGCAACACGGAGCCGCTTGCGCTGAAGCACATGGGCGCCGACCCGGACAGGCACCGCGCGCTGATTCTAAACCGGGTCTCGGCCGCCAATTTCATTGCGCTCACGACCGTCCTGTCACGCGGTGACCGCGTGTTCGCGCTGGCACCGGCGGGCGGCGTCACGCATCCCTCCGCGGTTCGCCCGATCTCAATGGCCGGCGCGACGTTGAAGGAGTTCTTCTCCTTCGCCGACCTCGAAACAGCATGGCGGGAGGAAGGTGCGCCGCGCCTGCTCATCGTCACGCCGATCTCGGCGTCCAAGCGTCACCTCGGATTCGATGACTTCAAGCGCGCGCTGGCCTTGCCACGCGCGCCGAACACGCTGGTCTACGTGGACGACGCGCATATGGCGTCGCGCATCGGTTTCTTCGAGGAACCGCGCACTTTCGAGGTGGGAGAGATCGATCTCGCCGTGTGCTCGGCCGACAAGCACGTTGCGGGACCGCGCGCCGGCGTCTTCGTCGGCCGGCCGGATCTCGTCACGAAGATCGGGTCGCGCGCATATGAACTGGGGCTGGAAGCGCAAGCCGGGCAATACGTGGGCGTCGCCAACGCGCTGCGCAACTTCGATCCCAAGGTGATCAAGCGCGCCGGTGAGCTCGCGAAGGAACTGGTGGAGGTGCTGGCCGGCCAGTACGGCGCGAAGCGCGCCTACCTCGGCGGGCCCGGCGTCTCGATTTCCGGGGACGACGTCCTCGACATCGCGCGCGAGAGCCGGGGAACCACGGACAAGCCTGCGCTCGTGGCGGTCGAAGCGGCCGGGCTGGTCGCGATGGAAATGCTGGCGCACGACGGAATTCTCACCATCGGCGCGGTGGCGATGCCCGGCAGCGCACCCGTAGTGCGGCTCATGATGTACCCGGACGGGCACAAGCTTGGTGTGGAGCGCATCGCCGCTTCCCTCGAACACGGCGTGTCACGTCTTGCAGCGGTACTCGACGATGCGGAGGAAGCGCGCACCCAGTTGCTCGGGGAGTGAAACCCATGAATGCTCATCTTCTTGCTGCAGTCGCATGCGCTTCGCTGTCGATCGCAAACATCGGTGTGTGGGCCCAGGGCTATCCGGCCAAGCCAGTGCGCCTGATCGTTCCTTTTCCTGCAGGCGGCGGATCAGACATCGTCGGGCGGATCATGTCTCACAAGCTCTCCGATCTCATGAAGCAGCAGGTTTTCGTGGAAAACCGGGCCGGTGCGGGTGGATCCATCGGCACGGAAGCCGCCGTGAGGTCCGCGCCGGACGGTTACACGATGGTGCTCGCCTCCACGTCCGAGATCGCGGTCAACCCGGCGCTTTACACCAAGCTCGCCTACGACACGGTACGAGACCTGGCGGCGGTCGCGATGGTGGCTTCAACGCCGATGGTCGTGGTCGTGCACCCCTCGCTGCCTGTAAGAACGGTAAGAGATCTCGTTGCGCTCGCGAAAGCGCGCCCCGGGGACATCAACCTTGCTTCCGCCGGCAACGGCACCTTCACCCACCTCTCGGGAGAACTGTTCCGCTCCGTCGCGAACATCCAATGGACGCACGTGCCCTATAAGGGCGCGCCGCCTGCCCTCACGGACCTCGCAAGCGGTCAGGTGCAGGTAATGTTTTCCTCGCTCCCCGCGGCGGTCGGTTTGATCAAGGGCGGACGCCTGAAGGCAGTCGCGGTTTCGACCGTGAAGCGTTCGGAGGCGCTGCCCGAAGTTCCGACTGTGCGGGAATCCGGGGTGCCCGGATATGACGTCGAGTACTGGTATGGCGTTTTTGTACCGGCAGCCACGTCTCGGGAAACGGTCGGCCACCTCCATGAAGCCGTCGCCCAAGCGTTGCGCTCGCAGGACGTGATCGGGAATCTCGGCAAGCAGGGCGCAACGCCCAGTGCGCTGTCGCAATCCCAGTTCGCTGACCTCGTCAAGTCTGAAGTCACGAAATGGGGCAAGGTCGCCAGAGCGACCGGCGTCAAGCTGGACTGATCCGTGCGTTGTAGAGGTGTAGTCTAAGAAAACGCGGCGGCTTTCACGCCGCCTCAGCGCAGGTATTCGCGCTGCCACTTGCGGTAGGTCTCACCCGCGACGAGGCGCTCCATTTCCTGCGGCGAGGCCACGCGCGACTTGAGATCCGCGGGCGCGCCGCCGCTGTAGAGATGCGCGTAGGTCTCGTGCAGCGCCTTGACCGCCGCGGCGACCGGCTGGTGGCCCTGCAGCAGGATGCGCGCGCCGCGCGCGGCCATGTCCTCGCGCTTGAGCGAGGGCGGCGCGGTGCCGACGATGATCGGCAGCTTGACGGCCGCGTAGATCGCCTCGATCTGCTCGAGCGTCTCCAGGCCCACGATGAAGATCGCGTCCACTCCGGTCGCCGCGTACGCTTTCGCCCGCGCCACCGCGCCCTCGGTGCCCTCGACCTTGAGCGCCGCCGTGCGCCCGGCGATCACCAGCGACGCGTCGCGGCGCGCCGCGACCGCGGCGCGGAGCTTGCCGGTCATCTCGCCGGTGGAGATCAACTCGTCCGTGCCTTCGGCCTGTCCATAGCGCGCGGGCAGCGCCGTGTCCTCGATGCTCATCGCGGACACGCCCGCGTGCTCGAGTTCCTCGATGGTGCGCATCACGTTCAGCGCGTTGCCGTAGCCGTGGTCCGCGTCCACGATCAGCGAGAGCCGGCTCGCGCGCATGATGCGGCGAATCTGGTCCGCGAATTCGGTGAGCGTGAGCACGATGAGGTCGGGCGCGGCGAGCGTGGTGCTCGACGCCACCGACCCGGCGAGCATGCCGAGCTCGTAGCCGACGGTTTCGGCGACGCGCGCCGAAAGCGGGTCGTACACGCTCGCCGGGGACAGGCACTTCGATCCGGCAAGCACCGCGCGCAAACGCTTGCGCTGTTCAGTGTGGTTCATGATCACTCCGTTGATGGGTCAACTGCTCCGGTGCCGGCGCGACTGCGCCCGGCACACAGGGTAACCTTGCCAGGATTGTTCGCGCCGAAGTCGCACGCTTCGGCAAGGCCATCGAGGCCCCGGGACGGGTAAGCGAAAGCGCCCCGGGAACGCGCCGCGCGCTCAGGAGCGCGCGGGAGCAGGCTTCAAGCCGCGCGCGGCGCTCCAAGTGCGGCTTGCACCGCCCGAGCTGACGACGCCCTCGATCGCGTCGCCGACGACGCGCCCGGTGTATTTCGCGCCACCGGACTCGAAGCTGATCGCGTCGCCGCGCAGCCGGCCGTTGGTGATCGGGGTGAGCCGCTCGCCCGTCCTGAGCGTGCCCGAGATCATCTGGAATTCCTGCTTGAGCTTGAGCTCGCCCTGCGGCAGCTTCCAGATGCCGTCCACCTTCGCCGGCACGATCCAGAAGTGGGCCGTGCAGTAAGTCTCGCAGCCTTCCTTCTCGGTCACGCGCGCCGTCTGGTCGGGTTTCCATTCGCCCATGTTGAACGAGTTCGAAACGATGCGGGTGCCGGGCCTGAGATCGAGGATCCTGGGGCGCAGCTTGATGTTGAGGTCGGGCAGCAGGAACAGCGTGATTACCGTCGCATCTGAAAAATTCATCTGGAACAGATCCGCCTTCACGAACTGCGCCCTCTCGCTCACCCCTTCCTTGGCGGCAGCGCGCTTCGAGAGCTCCACCAGGTCCGGGTTGTATTCGACGCCGAGTGCGCGCGCGCCGCGCCTGGCCGCGGCGATCACGGTGCGCCCGTCTCCCGAGCCGAGGTCCATCACGTAGTCTTTCGCCGTGACCTGCGCGAGATCGAGCATTCTCTCCACGATCGCGCTCGAGGATGGAACCCAGACGACGTCCTTGCCCTCCTGGCCGATGTAGGGCTCGTAATCCTGCTTTGCGGGCTGCGCCTGCGCAATGGCGCCGGCGGCGAATAATGACAAGACCAGCGCGAGCCACGTCCGGCCGAGGAAACGCGATGCGATCATTCCTGTTCTCCGAATCTCCGTTGTGAAGTCGCGGCGCGCGAGCGCGCGCCGCCTTGCTTCAGCTGCCGATTTTACCCGATTGCCGGCGGCCCGTGAGCGCGCCGCGAGCGGGCCGGTCATCCGTCGCGCTCGAGACTCTCCGCGAGCAGCGCGAGCGCCGCGGCGGCGAACGCGTGCATGTTGGCGAGCCGGTCGCCGCTGCCGGTGCGGAGCGTGCTCGCGCGCTCGACGCGCCCGGCGACCGCGACGCACGCGTGCCCCGGGGGATCGCCGTAGCGGTTGCCGGTGGGGCCTGCCGCGCCGGTTTCGCCCACGCCCCAGTCGGCGGCGAACCGCTCGCGCACGGCGCGCGCGCAGAACAGCGCGTGCGCCTCCGTCGCCGGGCGCACGCCGGCGAGCATCTCCTCGGTAATGCCCTTGAATCCGAGCAGCACGGCTCGGGTATAGATGACCGCTCCGCCACGGCAATAGCTCGACGCGCCGGGCACGGCGAGCAGCGCGGCGGTGATCAGTCCGCCCGCCGCCGACTCGGCGACCGCGACGGTCTCCTTGCGCTGCCTCAGGAGCGCGGCGGCCTTTTCGGCATGTGGCAGGAGATCACGCACGGGTTCGATAAATGGCGCCGGGAATCAACGTGGCCTCGCATCCGCCATGTCGTGTTTTCCCGGGTTCGAGGATAGCATGACGCCCCGCAGCGGTTGCCGCGCGGCGGCACCCGCCGCGTTGCTTGACCATGACTTTGACCCATGTAACAGTCACCGTCCGGCAGACTGCGGCCAGCCCCGTGCTCACCGTTCCGAATGCCATCACCCTGCTGCGGGTATTGCTCATCCCGCTGATCGCCTATTGCATCGTCTCCGGTGCCTACGGGGCGGCGTTCGCGGGGCTGATGGCGGCGGGGGCGAGCGACCTCCTCGACGGCTTCATCGCCCGCCGGCTCAAGCAGTTTTCCCGGATCGGAGCCATGCTCGATCCGCTCGCCGACAAGCTCACCATCCTGACTGCGGTCGTGCTGCTCGCGTGGCACGAGCTCATCCCCGTCTGGCTCGCCGCCGCGATCGTGGTGCGCGACGCGGTGATCGTGTCCGGCGCGGTCGCCTATCATTTCGTGGTGGGCCGGGTGGAGATCGCGCCGACGCCGCTGTCGAAGGTGAACACGTTTCTCGAGTTCGGTGTCGTCGCCGCCGTCCTTGCATCCGCGGCAGAAATCGTGGACGCCGGCAGCGCGCTCCCGGTGCTGTTCCTCGTGCTGCTGCTCACGGTCGCGGGATCCGGCCTCCAGTATGTCTGGGTGTGGGGCTGGAAGGCGGCGCGCAAGACGCAGCGCGCAGCCTGAAGCGCTTCGCGGCCTAGCACCCTCCCGGGGCCGCCATCCGGATCAGGCCGTTTCCCCCTCGGCAACGAACTGCAGCCGCGCGAGATGCGCGTAGAGCCCGTCGGCCCGCAGCAGCTCGCTGTGCGTGCCGACGGAATGAATACGCCCGCGGTCGAGCACGATGATGCGCTCGGCATTGCGCACGGTCGCGAGCCGGTGCGCGATGACGAGCGTGGTGCGCCCGCGCGCGAGCCGCTCGAGCGCGGCGGCGACCTGGCCCTCGCTCTCCGCGTCGAGCGAGCTCGTCGCCTCGTCGAGCAGCAGCACCGGCCGGTCGGCGAGGATCGCGCGCGCGATCGAGATTCGCTGGCGCTGGCCCCCGGAGAGCTTCACGCCGCGCTCGCCGAGATCGGTGTCGAACCCCTGCGGCAGGCGCTCGACGAATTCCAGCGCGTGCGCGGCGGCGCACGCATCGCGCACCATGTCGAACGTCGCATCCGGTTTCCCGAAGCGAACGTTGTCGGCGACGCTTGCGGCGAAGATCACCGGATCCTGCGGCACGAGCGCGATCTGGCGGCGCAGGTCCTGCGGATCGCAGTGCCGGATGTCCGCGCCGTCCACGAGGATGCGGCCCGATCCGGGATCGTAGAAGCGCAGGATCAGCGCGAAAACGGTGGATTTGCCCGCTCCGGAAGGGCCCACGAGCGCCACGCGCTCGCCCTGGCCGATCCGGAAGGAAACCGGCCCCAGCGCCGTGACCTCCGGGCGGCTCGGATAGGCGAAGGTAACGTCGTCGAAGCGAATGGCGCCCGAGACGCGGGCGGGGAGCTTGATGACCGGGGCCGCGGCGGCGATGGCGGGCCGCGTGTCGAGCAGCTCCATCAGCCGCTCGGTCGCGCCCGCGGCGCGCTGGATCTCGCCCCACACCTCGGAGACGGTGCCCGCGCCGGTGGCGACGATCACCGCGTAGAACACGAAGGCGGAGAGTTCGCCGGCGCTCATGCGTCCCGCGAGCACGTCGTGCCCGCCGATCCACAGGATTACCCCCACCGCGCAGAACCCGATGAGGATGACCAGCGAGATCAGCCACGCCTTCACGTGGATGCGGCGCGCGCCCGCGCCGTACGCGGCCTCCGCCGCCGCGTCGAAGCGGCTGCGCGTGCGGTCCTCGTGGCGGTAGGCCTGCACCGTGCGGATCTCGTGCAGGGACTCGTCCACGTGCGCGGAGACGTCCGCCACCCGGTCCTGGTTCGTGCGCGAAAGATGCCGCACCTGGCGCCCCAGCAGCAGGATCGGCACCAGCGTCGCGGGCACGCCGAGCACGATCAGCGCGGCGAGCTTCGCGCTGGTCGCGAACAGCAGCACGAGCGCCCCCGTCATCATCAGGGTGCTTCTCAGGAACATGGAGAAGCCGAAGCCGATCACCTGCCGGATCTGCTCGCTGTCGTTGGTGAGCCGGGAGGCGATCTCGCCGGTGCGCGCCGCATCGTAGAACGCGGGCGTCAACGCAAGCACGTGCGAAAAAACCTGCTTGCGCACGTCGGCAATCACGCGCTCGCCCGTGCTCATCATGAGATAGAAGCGCGCCCACGTCGCGCATGCAAGCACGACCGCCACCGCGACGATCCCCGCGAGCGCGGCGTTCAGCAGCTGCGGGTCGCCGCTGCCGAAGCCCGCGTCCACGACGTGACGCAGCCCCTGCCCCAGCGCGAGCACGCAGCCCGCGGCGACCGTGAGCGCGGCGAGCGCGCCGCCGATGCGCAGCCGGTACGGCACGAGGAACCGTCCCAGGCGCGCGAGCTGCGCGATGTCGCCCTTGGGGGGCGGGACGAAAGCTGCTGGCGATGCCACGCGTCTATCGTAGCATCCCGCGCCCGCGCGGACCGGTCATGCCGCGCCCGCGGCGCTCACGGGCACGGCACCGTGCTCTTGGGATTCGGGCACCAGTCCGGGCTGTTCGAGATGCCGAATGACACTGCGCAGCCGGCAACGAGCAGACACAGCGCGAGTATGGCAAGAGCAGGGCGGTGCAAAACAGCCGTGCGTAGCCAGCCTGGACCGGAATGCACCGTCTGCCGCGCGCGGGTCACCATGCGCTGCAAGCCGTCACCTCACGTTTCCCAGGAGCAGCAGCAATGCGCCCACCATGCCGATATTGTAGGTCAGGGAGATCCGGCCCATGTTGCGTTTCACGGGGTCCGCCACGTTCCAGAAACGATGGAAGATCACGGACGCACCGACGGTGAACGCGATCAGGATATAGACGCCGATCTCGGCGTGCCAGTTGCCGAGCACCAGCGCGGAGCCGGCGAACTGCAGCGCGATGCCGGTCCAGTGCAGGAGCACCGGATACGGCGTGCCCGCCGCGACCATGCGCGCGAGGTGCTCCTGCACCCGCTCGCGCGGCAGGTTGCCCAGGCCTGCCACCAGGAAAAAGGAGCCGAGTAGCAGGCGCCCCGCGGTGTCGAGCCATGACGCATCGCCGTACATAACCACTCCTGACCCGAATTCTCAGCGATTGCGAGCGAGGCCGGCCCTTCTCGACCGTAACCGGGCCACGATCAGCGCCGTGACGGCGATACCGAGCAGCAATGCGATCACGGCGAGCTGCCATACCGGCTTGCATTCGGAGAGCGCCAGCGCGCCGCCGGCGCAACGGGACACGTAGTCCCAGACGAGCTCGAGGTCATTCATGCTTTCTTCTTTCGGTTGCGTTCACTGCGGACGCCGGGCGTCTTGCACGATTTCGCGGGTCACCGCCCGGGTGGTGCCGTAGCTGGGCACGTAGACCGAGTGCGTTCCGGGCCCGCCGGCGACCACGATCCAGATGTCTTCCGGGCGCGAAGAAACCGGAAGCAGCGTGTCGGGGCCGATTTCTCCAAGCTCCTTTTTGCGCGACGCCTCCACCCGCAGCAGATCCTTGTCGGTCATGCGCCGCGCCGGCATCTTCGAGAGCTCCCACAGGCGGCGCTTGACCTGGGCCTTCGTCAGCCCGGCCGCCTTGAGGATTTCGGCGTGCTCGGGCGAGAGGATCAGCCACGGTTCTCCGCCATGGCAGTACTCGTTGCTCGGCGGATGCTGCATGGTCTCCGCGATCGCTCGCAGCAGCTCGGACGCGTCCTTCGTGTGGGTGTTCATGTTCATCGTGCCTTCGGCGCCGACCACGGTGACGGTGCCCGCCTCGCGCCGGTATCCGCGCTCCACGTGCAGCGGTTCCCACGGATTCGCCGCTTCGTTCTCGGCGCAGCAGAAGGTGTATTTACCGGGCTGCCCGTGCGTCGCGCGGTCCATCTCGCCCGCGTGCGCGCCGCCGACGTTCTGCAGCAGCAGCCGCAGCGCGCGCCCGATCGCCGCATTCGCCCACGGACCCGGGCCGAGGCAGTTGAACGCGCCGTTCACGCCCAACCGGGCCGCGACGGGGCCGTTGACCACCATCCACACCGCAACCGGGTTCGTGGTGGCCTGTATTCCCTGCAGGTTGAATTCGGGCGCCGCGACCGCGTCCACTGCGGCGATCAGGACGTCCAGGCACTCCGGATCGCATCCCGCGAGCACGGCGTTGATCGCGATGCGCTCGACCGTCGCCGCTCCGAAGCCCGGCGCGATCCGCGCGATAATCTCGTGCCGCGCCCGGCGCGTGTGCGCGAGCATGCGCTCGACGCGCTCGACCGTCGGCGGCACCACGGGCAGACCGTCGCTCCACCTGCGCTCACGGTAGAGGCGGTTGATCGCCTCGATGTCCTCGGGTGCCTCGATCCGGGCGGCGCGCTCCTCCGCCTGTCCGCGGGCCGCCTCCTCGCCGCCTCCGCCGCGGCTCACGAGCCCCCCGTGGTGACGAGCTGCGCGATGTCCGCCGCGCACCGTTCGGCGATCTCGCGCACTTCCGCGCGGCCGCGCCCTCCGAACGGGTGCGGGATCACCGCGATCGGCAGCGCCGGGTTGCCCAGCGCCGCGGCCTGCGCGCGGCCGAGCGTGGTAAAGGCGGTGGAGCAGATCGTGACCGCGGCACGTCCGCGCTTCGCGACTTCTATGCTGTCGTGGACACTCCACGACGCGCAGGAACCTCAGTCGCCGGAGCCGGCGATCACCAGGCCGCACTGGTCGGCCAGCTCGCGCACCACCTCAGCGGGCGCCGGGATCGAGGCCGACGACTTTCTGCGCTTGATCACCTTCGCCACCCCGTACTGCGAAACCAGCAGCTCGGCCAGGTCGTCCACGAGGTGGTTGAAATTGGGCTTCGCGTTGTCGATGAACCCGACCACGCTGCCGGCGAGTGCCTTGAGCTTCGGGCCCGCCTCTCCCGCGTCCGGGCCCCGCGGCGCCGTGGGGTCGTAGAGCAATACCATCGCGCACTCCTGTTCGGTTGGGAAACTCGGGCACCGCGGGCGCGGCCGCCCGGGATCAATCTTGACGCGCCGGCCGCGCTTCGTCCAGCGTGCGCCGGCGTCCGGCTACTCCTTCTTCGGAACGATGCGCAGGCGGCTCTTCACGCCCTTGACTTCCTCGATCTCCCTGATCTTGGCCACGGCGAGTTGCGCTTCCTCGTCGGACCGCGCAACGCCCATCAGCACGACTTCTCCGTTCACCGTCTTCCAGCGCATGTTGACCGAGCTGACGCCCTCGGCCGCGGTGAGCTTCGCGTTGATCTTCACGTCGGTTGCCTTGTCCCTGACGAAGCTGCCCTCCTCGCCGGGCTTCTTGATCACGATCAGATCGTTGCGGAGCGAGCGCACGCGCTCGTCGCTGCGCGCCGCGTCCTCGGCGATCTTGCGCGCCTCGGCCGTGCGCACCGCCCCGGCGAGCACGACGTGTTGCGCGAACACGAGCACCGTGACGCCCTTCCACTGTGCGCGCTCGTCGTCGAGGAGCGTCTGGTTCACGCCGGCGGAGATCGCGATGTCGTTCCTGACCTCGGCCATGGTGCGAACGTCCATCGCCGTGGACACGACTTCCCCGAGAATGGTGAACGGATTGAACTGGGCGAGCGCGCCCGGGGCCGCGAGCGCGGTTGCGATCGCGCCCCACGCGAGGAGGAATTTCAGCCGCGCCTGCCTCATACACGTACCGGCGAATATGTTAGCGCGCGCCGGTTGGCATGGCGATGCGCACGGCCAGGCATCTGAGGATTATTACCGCTTGTCCGGCATCGGCGCAGGCGAATCGTGAGGATCTTCACAGCGCATTCGGGGAAATTGGCGCACGATAAGCGGAACTACGAGCCGGCTGTGCGGCGGGAGCCGCCGGGGCGAGGCTCGGGGGAAGGAGATCGGAGATGAAGCATGGCGATGGTGCAAAACGGTTACTTGGGGCGCTCGCGCTTGGCCTGTTCGCCTCGGCCGCGGCGGCGAGCGATCTCGCCACTGCGGTGGGTGGCGGCGTGGGCGGCGCAGGTGGTGCCGCCGTCGGCCAGGCGGTCGGCGGCAAGAGCGGCGCCATCGTCGGCGGCGCGGTCGGCGGGGCAGCGGGCGCGGCTACTACAACGCAGGGTCAAGGGAAAACCGGCGCGATGATCGGCGGCGCGGTCGGCGGCGGCGCCGGAGCGGCGGTCGGGCATTCCATGGGCGGTGGCACCGGCGCGGTCGTCGGTGCCGGCGCAGGCGGCGCGGCGGGTGCGGTCGTCGGCAAGAACCTCGCGACCACGAGCCAGAGCCCGGCGCCGGCTGCCGGTGCGGCTGCGGCCCCGCGTGCAAACGCGGGAACGGTGAAGGTCCAGGGATCCGTCCCGGGCGTGAACGTGAGCTACCGCGCGGGCGACGATTACGACGAGAAGTGCAAGAGGAAGCACAAGGGCAAGGATCATCCCGGCAAGGGCTGGGCCAAGGGCCACTACAAGTGCTGAGAGCCCCGGTGACCCGGGGATGAAAAAAAGGCCCGCGCAAAGCGGGCCTTTTTCATTGCCGGACCGCCGCGCGCGGACGATCGGCGCCGCGCTTCACGCGCCCTGCGCGACGCGGCCCGACGGCGTGCCGAGCACCGTCGTGCGCTCCATGTGACGCAGCTGGGTTTCGTCGAAGTCCCCGAGCGCGAGATGCATCGTGCAGCGGTTGTCCCACACCATCACGTCGTCCTTGCGCCAGCGGTGGCGGTAGACGAATTCCGGGCGCGTGGCGTGCGCGACCAGGTAATCGATGAGCGGCTTGCTCTCCTCCTCGGTCATCCCCTCGAAGCGCTTCACCTTCTCGCCGATGTAGAGCGCCTTTCTCCCGGTCTCGGGATGCACGCGCACCACCGGCTGCGCTACCGGCGGATTGATGCGCCGCTGCTCCTCGGCGCGCGGCACGCCGGTCTCGGTGTTCGCGATCTTGCGCGTGCCGGAGAGATGGATCCCGTGCAGGCCGGCGATCAGCCTCTTCATGCCGTCGGACAGCGTTTCGTAGGCGAGGTACATGTTGGCGAACATCGTGTCGCCCCCGACCTCGGGGACGCTGAGGCAACGGAGCAGCGACCCGAGCGAGGGCACGAGCGTAAACGACATGTCGGAGTGCCACTGCCGGCCCGTGTACTTGGTGTCGGAGGGCGCACCGTCGGGCTTGGGCTCGTTCGTCACCATCAGGATCTCGGGATGCCGGGGATGGCGGTCGCGCGGCAGCGCGTCGTGCCGGTCGAGCTCGCCGAAGCGCCTGCTGAACTCGATGTGCTGCTCGCGCGTAATGTTCTGATCGCGGAACAGCAGGATGTTGTACCGCAGGAACGCCTGGTAGATCTCGCCGAAGCCCGCCTCGCTCATCGGCTTCGACACATCCAACCCGCAAACTTCCGCGCCGAGCGCGTGCGAGAGCTTACGCAGGTTCAGGGCCATGGCGGGTCTTTCCGGTCACGAGCGCGAGATTACACCCGGAACGCCCGGAACGGAAAAGCGGCGTCCCGCCCCGCGCCCCGTTGACACGGACCATCGCCGGCCCCACCATCGGTTCGATCATGACGACTCTCCGCTCCCGTTGCCTCGTCGCCGCCCTGGCCGCGGTGATCGCCTCCGCGGCGTTCGCGCAGGATGCGGCCGATTTCACGGAGATGCGCCGGCTGCTGACCGAGGCCATCGAGAAGACGATCAACCAGATGCGCGTGAAGACCGGGGCTCCGGCAGTGGATCCGCGCGTGATCGCGGCGCTCGGCAAGGTGCCGCGCCACGAGTTCGCGCCTCCCGAGCTGCGCTCCTATTCCTATCTCGACCGGCCGCTTCCGGTCGGGCGCGACGCTACGATCTCGCAGCCTTCGCTCGTCGCGGTGATGACCGATCTGCTCGGGATCAAGCAGGGCGACCGGGTGCTGGAAGTCGGGATCGGCGGCGGCTACCACACCGCGATCCTCGCGGAGCTCACGCCGGACGTCTACAGCGTCGAGTTCCATCACGAGGTCGCGAAAACCGCGAAGCAGACGCTGGACCGCCTCGGCTACGGCAAGATCAGGGTCAACGTCGCCGACGGCTACTACGGTTGGCGCCCCGCCGCCCCGTACGACGCAATCCTCGTGCGCATGGCGATTCCCGATGTCTCCAACGCGCTGCTCGAGCAGCTCAAGGCCGGCGGGCGCTTGATCGCGCCGATCGGCCCGCCCGAGGGGCCGCAGGTGCTGGTGCTGTTCCGCAAGTCGGCGGACGGGCGCACGACCGAAACCGGCATCATGCCGGTCATGTTCCGCGCGCTGCCCGGCGGCATCCGGCTCTGATCTTCGCGCCGGCGGCGCGTTTGCCCGTTATCGCTTCTGCGCGCGCCTAGCCGCCGAGCCACACGCGCTCGATCTGCGGCAGCGCCTGCTCGATGCGCGCGCCGATCTCCGCCTCGGTGAGCGAGCTCAGCGGGTGCGTGATCACGACCGGCTCGAGCGCCGCCATGCCCAGCGCATCGCGCTGCGTCTGCGCCTCGAGCACGAACTCCGTGGTGACGATTATGGCCGTCGGACGGCCCTTCGCCTCCAGCATCACCGTGTCGTGCATACAGCACGACGTGCACGACCCTCAGTCGGCGATGGCGGTCATCACCACGTCGTTGTTCGCGGCGATCTCGTCGAGGAGCTCGGGCGCGGCGTTGAGCGAAAAACTGTCCTTGCGATAATAATTCACCGCGCCAAAACCGTGCTTTTCCGCGAGCCGGTCGCGCACTCCGCGCAGCAGCTTGTTCGCGTTCCACTTGGTGTTGTCGAGGATGCCCAGGCGCAGCCCCTTCAGGCTCTTTGCGCGGGAAGCAGGCGCGATCGGCGCCGCTTCCACCACGCCGCGCGGGTCATACGTCGGTATCGTCTTCATCATCGCGTGCTCCTACTGTAAGTTCCGGGTTCCGGGTTCAGTGTTCCGGGTCTTGCTGATGAGTAATGAGGAAAGCCCTCAATCCCCAATCCTCGATCCTCGATCCACGCTTCTAGAGATAGCAAGTGCCATCCACGCACTGCGGGCCGCCCGAGGACGGCGCGGCGCCGTCCACCGCGCGCAGCACCGGCGTGGACATGTGCCCCCAACCCGGGATGAACGCGGAGAAGCGCCCGGCCTCGCCCCCGGCGATGAAGAGATGGATGTTGTCCGGGCTCGGCACGATCGGCGTGCGCGCGTCGGGCTCGCGCTTGTACCATACCGGGAGGTTGCGGTTGTAGACCTTGCCGTAGCGGCCTTTTCCGTAGAGATCGTCCCAGCGGTTGCCCGAATGCGCCCACAGGTAATGGCGGATATCGTGCCGCTTCCAGCCGTGCTTGGCGATGGTGGCGGAATGCTCGGGACTGAGGACCACCGCGCAGTGCCCGGCTGAGACCGCGTTGTTGTTGCAGATCGTGCTCATCGCGGAGCACACGCTGTCGAGGATGCCCTCCGGGTCGTTCGCGTAGTGGTTGGTGACGCTGTGCGGCGGCTCGGCGGCGAGCACGAAAACGGTGGAGTCCTCCGGCTTGTAGCCCTTCTCGACGTGGTAGGGCGCGAACGGGCTCAGCTCCTCGTTCTCGGCGATGCAGTAGGTGTACTTGCCAGGATGGCCGAGCGTGCTCTTGTCGAGCAATCCCGGCCAGCCGCCGCCGACGTTGAGCAACACGAGCCGCAGCGCGCGCCCGATGGTCGCGTTCGCGCGGTTGCCCGAGCCGAACACATTGCATCCGGCGTTCATCCCGATCGTGTTCCGGATCGGGCCGTTCACCACCAACAGCGGGCACGCCATGTGCGTGGTCGCCTGCACGCCGTTGAGATTGAACGGCGGCGCGCACAGCGCGAGCATCGCGGCCTGTACGACCGGCGCATACTCGGGCCGGCATCCCGCCATCACCATGTTCACCGCGAGCACTTCGCGCGTTAAGCTGCCCCAGCGCGGCGGCACGCGCGCGACGAAGTGTCCCGGATCGCCGCCGAGCGCGTCCAGCGCCGCCGCAACCTTCGCGGGCGTCGGCGGCACGAGCGGAAAACCGTCGGAATATCCCCGCTCGTAGTACCACTCGATGAGATCGGTGCCCTCGGGCACCTGCGCTGCCTTTTCCTGCGACGGGGATTTGACGGGAGCGTCCTGTGCCATTTCGATTTCCAGACGCAACTACCTAATGCGCTATTTTCCCACAAACGGCGGAGCGACGTGCTCTGGAGAAACAGTGACTCGTGGCTCGTCTCTCGTTTCTCGTTTCTCGTGACTGGTGGCTAGTTTACGGCGTTCCCGCCTACTACTTCTCGTCTCTCGTCAGTCGTTACCAGGTTTCAGCCCCTTCCTCTTTTCGACTTTCGACTTGGGGCTCGCCCACTTTCTCCTTTCGCCTTTCGACTTTCGACTTTCGCCTTGGGTTTTCCGCCTTCGACCCATCCTCACGCGAGGCATTGCCATTACCCCTAAACGGGATGTATCATTCCCAATATGGGAATGACCAAAGCGGATCTCTCCGAAACCCTGTTTTCGAAGACCCAGCGTGGCGTGCTCGGGCTGCTGTTCGGCGATCCCGACCGAAGCTTTTACGCCAATGAGATCGTGCGCCACGCCAAGGCCGGCATCGGTACCGTGCAGCGCGAGCTGAAACGACTGACCGCCGCCGGCCTAGTCACGGTAACGCGCATTGGCAACCAGAGGCATTACCAGGCGAACCGGCAGTCGCCGATCTTCGACGAACTCGCCGCGATTGTGCAGAAGATCATCAGGCCCGCCTATTCCGCCGCAAGCGGGCCGCACCTGCGAGCCGTGCATAGCCCGCGCGCCGAGTATGTTGTCGGCCGTGGCCAGCCAGTCAACGTACCAAAACGCCGCCTCGCGGCGTTCTGCCGCCGCCATCACATCAAGCGCCTGGGTGTGTTCGGCTCGGCGGCGCGAGGGGACGCGACCGGGGCGAGTGACGTAGACGTGCTCGTCGAATTCGAGAAAGGCGCTCAGGCGAGCCTCTTTGACATGGTGGAGATGCGGGACGAGCTTTCGAGACTGTTCGGGCGCAAGGTGGACCTGGCCACGCCCGCGATACTGGAAAACCCATACCGCCAGCAATCCATCCTCAAGGATCTGCGGGAACTCTATGCGGCCTGAAGAGCGGGATGCCGCAATCCTCTGGGACATGCTTCAGTCCGCTCGGGATGCGACGGGCATTGTGGCCGGAGCCACGGCTGAGAGCCTCCGTCGCGACCGCCTGCGCACGCTTGCGCTTGAGCGGAGTATGGAGCTGCTGGGCGAAGCAGCGGGGCGCGTGAGCGCAACTTTTCGCGCGGCGCACCCGCAGGTGCCGTGGCGCGCGATGATCGGGTTGCGGAACATTCTAGCCCACGAGTACGGCAGGATCGACCACGAGAGGTTGTTCATGACCGCGGTGAAAGAACTGCCCGCTCTCATTACTCAACTGGAGCGCTTCCTGTCCGCTCCGAAGCCGAGGTAACCGCTCGTCACTCGGGCCTGAACGGCGTGACTGGTGGCTAGTTTACGGCGTTCCCGCCTACTACTTCTCGTCTCTAGTCTCTCGTCGCTCGTCAGTCGTCAGTCATCAGTTCTCATCGCGTTTCAGCTACTTTCGCCCTCCGACTTCCGACTTTCGCCTTCAAATGGCGTCGTGTTGCCGCGGCCGAGCCGGTCTCTTATCATGTTTTCCTTGCCTCACGCGGATACATTCGATCCGGTTCCAGGAGGACCCCCATGACCGCCGTCACACGCGAGCTATCCCAATTCGTCGCCGGGCTTTCCTACGATGCGCTGCCCGGCGAGGTGCGCGAGCGCGTCAAGGTGCTCGTCCTCGACCTCGCCGGAAACATGCTGCGCGCGCGTCACGAAGCGGAGTCCACGCCCTCGATGGTCTCGGCCGTAACGAGCCTCGGGCTCGCGGGCGGGCCCTGCACGGTGTTCGGGGATGCCGCGGGCTACACGCCGCCGGGGGCGGCGATGCTGAACGGCACGCTCGGCCATTCGCTCGACTTCGACGACACGCACGCCTCCGGCTCGCTGCACCCGAGCGCGCCGATCGTGCCCGCCGCGTTCGCCGCCGCGGAGATGGCCAGCGCCGACGGAAAAGCGCTGATCGCGGCCATCGTCGCCGGCTACGAAGTGCAGATCCGGCTCTCGCTCGCGCTCGACCCGGCGGCGCACTACGACCGGGGCTTCCATCCGACCGCGACGTGCGGCGCCTTCGCGGCGGCGGCGGCGGCGGGACGCCTGCTGCGGCTCGACCCGGAAGGCTACGGGAACGCATTCGGCATCGTGCTCAGCATGTCCGCGGGCTCGATGCAGTACCTCGTGAACGGCGCCTGGACCAAGCGCTCCCACGTCGGCCACGCGGCGATGTGCGGGCTGATCGCGGCAACCCTCGCGCGCGAGGGCTACAAGGGCGCCGGCGACGCGATCGAGGGCAAGTGGGGCTTCCTGCACGGCTACGCGCCCGCCTCCGACCACAAGAAGGCGGTGGACGGGCTCGGCCGGCGCTGGGAGACGCTCAAGATCGCGGTGAAGCCGTACCCCTCGTGCCGCTACAGCCACGCCCCGATCGACGGCATCCTCGCGCTTGCGCGCGAGCACGGCATCCGCGCGGAGGATGTCGAAGAGGTCACCGTCGGCCTGCCCGAGCCGGGCTGGAAGCTGATCGGTGATCCGGAATCCGCCAAGCAATCGCCGAAATCAGTGGTGGACGGCCAGTTCTCGATGGCGTTCTGCGCCTCGGTCGCGCTGCGTACCGGCGGCTTCGCGTGGGACGACTACGGGCCGCACCTCGCGGACCCCGCTACGCTCGCGCTGTGCAAGCGGGTACGGACGTGCGTGGATCCGAAGGCGCAGGCGGATTTCCCGGCCGAGATGAGCGGAAGCGTGAAAATCAAGACCAGGCGCGGCGCATTCGAGGCCTACGTGCGGACGCCCAAGGGCGAGCCGGCGAACTTCCTCACCGCCGCCGAGCTGCGCGCCAAGTTTGACGCGCTTGCCGGCCCGTGCCTGCCCCGCGAGCGCGCGGATGCGCTTGCCGCCGGGCTGCTCGCGCTCGAGGAAGCGCGCGACGCCGGCGCGGTGCTGCGGCTTGCGCGGCCCGACTCGATGGGCGCGCGCCGCGTGGCGTGAAAGCTGTCGGAACCGCCGATGAACGCCGATGAACGCCGATCAAAACCGGTAACGGGTAATCGGTAATGGGCAAGAGCGTTGCTCCGGTTCGCCCCGTCGGACTGCCGCTTGGACGATTGACGTTTCACGATTCACGACTCACGACTCACGACTCACGACTCACGGCGTTAGAGAATGACAGCAGAGCGTAAGCAGATTGCGCCGAAGCGCCAGCGCGAGCCCGGCGGGCGCTACTACGAGGATTTCACCGTTGGCGACATCTACGCGCACTGGCCGGGGCGCACCATCTCGGAGGCCGACAACACCTGGTTCACGCTGCTCACGATGAACACGAACCCGGTGCATTTCGACGCCGAGTACGCGGCGAAAGGCGAGTTCGAACGCATCCTCGTGAACAGCTGCCTCACGCTCTCGATCGTCACCGGGATGAGCGTGCGCGATCTCAGCCAGAACGCGATTGCGAACCTCGGGTGGACCGACATCCGCTTGCCGGCGCCGGTGTTCGTCGGCGACACCCTCTATGCCGAGTCGGAGGTGCTTAACAAGCGCGAGTCCGCGTCGCGCCCGAACGCGGGCATCGTCACCGCGCGCACGACCGGGCGCAAGGCCGACGGCACGGTGGTGATGACCTACGAGCGGATCTTCCTGGTGCCCAAGCGCGGCCACGGGGCGGCCGGCGCTGGCGGCAAGAAAGGAAGCCGCCGATAAACGCCGATTCACGCCGATCTACTTCGTGAATCGCGAAACGCGAATTGGCCTCTCAATCCTCAATCCTCAGTCCTCAATCCTCCATGTTCATCTGCGGTTGCATTCTATGAACGAGAAAACGAAACCCGCCGCGGGCGACGAGCAGGAGCGGCTGATCCTCGACGCGGTCGAGCGCTTTCTCGAGCGCGAGGTGAAGCCGCGCGTGCGCGCGCTCGAGGCGGCGGACGAGTACCCGCGCGGGCTCGCCGACGGCATCGCCGCGCTCGGGCTCTACGGCGCGACGATCGCGCAGGAATACGGCGGGCTGGGGCTCCCGGTCACGACCTACACCCGGGTGATCGAGCGCGTCTCCGCGGTCTGGATGTCGCTCTCGGGGCTGTTCAACTCGCATCTCATCGTCGCCTCCGCGGTGCAGCGCCATGGCACGCCGGAGCAGAAGCAGCGCTGGCTGCCGCAGCTCGCGAGCGGGGCGGTGCGCTGCGGCATCGCGCTCACCGAGCCCGGCTGCGGCACCGATCTGCAGGCGGTGCGCACGCGCGCAGTGCGCAACGAGAAGAGCGGCCACTACCTCGTGAACGGCACCAAGACCTGGATCACCAACAGTGTCGAAGGCGACGCGCTCGCGGTGCTGGTCAAGACCGATCCCGCGGCCGATCCGCCGCACCGCGGCATGAGCCTGCTCTTCGTCGAGAAGAAGATGGGCTACAAGGCGAAGAAGCTCAAAAAACTTGGCTACCGCGGCATCGACACCGGGGAGGTCGAGTTCGCGGACGTGAAGGTGCCGCTCGATCACGTGATCGGCGGCGCGGAGGGGCGCGGGCTGCAGCAGATCCTCGCGGGGCTCGAGCTCGGGCGGATCAACATCGCCGCGCGCGGCGTCGGGCTCGCGCGCGCGTGCCTCGAGGAGGCGCTCGCCTACGCGCAGCAGCGCGTGACCTTCGGCAAGCCGATCGCGGAGCACCAGGCGATCCAGATCAAGCTCGCCGACATGGCGACGCGGGTGGAGGCGGCGCGGCTGCTCACCGAGTCGGCTGCGCGCGCTTTCGAGCGCGGCGAGCGCTGCGACATGGAGGCCGGGATGGCGAAGCTCTACGCGAGCGAGGCGGCGGTCGAGAACTCGATCGAAGCGATGCGCATCCTCGGCGCCTACGGCTACTCCCCGGAGTTCAACATAGAGCGCTACTACCGCGACGCGCCGCTGCTCGCGATCGGCGAGGGGACGAACGAGATGCAGCGGATCATCATTGCGAGGCAGCTGGTCAAACGGTATCCCGTTTGACCCGCTAAGTCGAAAGTCGAAAGTCGGAAGTAAGAGCTGTTTACTAGCTTCCTTTTCGCCTTTCGCCTTCCGGGTCCTGCCTCTCTCCTCTCTCCTTTCGCCTTTCGACTTTCGACTTTCGCCTAGGGGTCTCGCCCCCTCCCCGTTTTTCGGGCATACTTTTCGCCCCGGCAAACCAACAACACGGAGGACCTCCCATGATGCGCATCGCCCTCTCGTTGGTCCTTTTCGCTTCCCTCGCGCTGCCCGCGGCAAGCGCCAGCGCGCAGGCCTACCCCACCCGGCCCGTCCGCGTCATCATCCCCGTGGCGCCGGGGGACAGCTGCGACGTGCTCGCGCGGCTCATCGGCCAAAAGGTCAGCGAGCGCCTCGGCCAGCCCTTCGCGGTGGACAACCGCATGGGGGCCGGCGGCCAGATCGGGCTCGCGCTGCTCGCCAAGGCCCCGCCCGACGGCTACACCATCGGCTGCGGACAGGGCGGCAACATGGTGATCGTGCCGCTCGCCCACAAGACCGTGGCCTACGACTCGATCAAGGACTTCGCTCCGATCCAGATCCCGGTGACGAATTTCCTGGGGCTGGTCGTGCATCCGACCGTGCCGTTCAAGAACGTCAAGGACCTCGTCGCCTACGGCCGGGCCAACCCCGGCAAGCTCGCCTTCGGCAGCAACGGGGAAGGTGCCTTCATCCACTTCTCGGTCGAGCTGCTGCGCTCCCTGGGCGGCTTCACCTACCTCCACGTGCCCTACAAGGGTGTGTCGCCCATGCTCACCGATCTCTTGAGCGGGCGGGTGGATGCGACGATCACCTCCTTCATCTCGCTCCAGGCCCACATCGCGGCCGGGAAACTGCGGCTCCTCGCCATCGGGCGCGCGACGCGCTCGCCGAAGTACCCCGATTTCCCGACGATCGCGGAAACGCTGCCCGGCTACGAGAACAGCGGCTGGTTCGGGTTCATCGCGCCCGCCGGCACGCCGCGCAACATCGTGGTGCTGCTCAACAAGGAGATGAACCGCGCGGTGAACTTGCCCGACGTGCGCGAGAAGCTGGACGCGTACGGGCTCGAGGTCCACACCGAATCGCCCGAGTTCTTCGCCGAGCGCATCCGCCGCGACATGGAGCGCTGGGGCAAGGTCGCGCGGGATATCGGGCTCAAGCCCATGTGAGGGTGCCTGCGGCAAGTCGAAAGTCGAAAGTCGAAAGGCGAAAGTCGGAAGTAAGGAAGGCTTGTCAAGCCTGTCCTTTGCCCTTCGACGTTCGCCTTTCGCCTTTCGCCTTGGGGCTTCGCCCCTTTCGACTTTCGACTTTCGACTTTCGACTTCGGGTAGCTTCGTCCGCCGTCAGTCTCCGGAAATGAATCCGATTCGACGCCCGGGTTTTGGTTCGGGCGGGGTCGCGAGCTCGCGGATCGCCTGGACGATGCTGGCGATCGCCTCGTCGTGATGCGATACGCGGCGTTCCAGCTCGTCGAGTTTCTTCGATAGTTCCTTGTTCGCCGCCACCATCTCCCGGAGGCGGACGAACGCACGCACGACATGCAGGCTCGCTTGCACGGCCCTCCTGCTGCGCAATAGATTTGCGGCCATAAGCGCACCGTGCTCAGTGAAAACCCACGGGAGAAAGCGGGGGTCGCGGTGCTTCTGAGAACCGGTCACAATCTGTGACCGGTTCGACAGATCGCGCTTCGAATCAGTAACTTGCAGACTTGAGCTCGCAAATTGCGACTTCAAGTTTCCGGCTTCTGCTGGTGTCAATTGAAACGCAAAATCCTTTGGAAAGCGCTCCGCATTGCGCTTAACCGCTTGATTTAATGCCTTGGTCGTGACGCCATAGAGCCCGGCGAGATCCGCGTCGAGCATCACTTTTTGCGCTCGCACGATCAGGATCCGCGACGCGATCCGTTCCACCGGTTCCATCAGAGTGCTTCCCCATCGTCCAAGGCTCTGCATGATGAACGCCAAGGCGACCAACTCGTTGACGGGTGCCGTGTCCCGCTGTCTTTGATTCCCTGTCTCTTCCGTCTTTCGACTTTCGCCTTTCGCCTTCCCTCGTCCTCCTCTCTCCTCTCTCGGAAAGCGTAAGCTTCCGTAATGTTCACTCGCATCGACCACATCATGATCTGCACGCCCGACCTCGAGCGGGGCATCGCGCAGTACCGCAAGCTGGGATTCAACGTTCAGCCGGGCGGTGCGCACACCGGCAAGGGCACGCACAACGCCATCGCGCTCAATGAGGAGGACTACATCGAGCTGCTCGCAGTCCGCGATCCGGCCGAGCTGCGGGCGGCGGCAACGCCGGGAACCTGGCACCACGGCCTGGAGCGCTACATCGCGGCGGGCGGCGGCATACGCTACGTCATCCTGCAAAGCGACGACCTCGCGGCCGACGTCGCCGCGATGCGCGGCCGCGGCGTCGACGTGAGCGATGCGATCGAAGGCATCCGCCGCACCCCGGCCGGGCAGGAGCTGCGGTGGAAAACCGCGATGCTGGGCCAGAAGAATCCGCTGCCGATCTTCTTCATCCAGCACGAGAAACCGATGGCGGAGCGCCGCAAGCAGGTGCCGGATGCCGGCAATCATCCCAACGGCGTGCGCTTCCTCGAGCGCACCTACATCGTCGTGGAGGACCTCGAGGCTTCCGTGGCGGCCTACTCGAAAGTGCTCGGCGTGTCCCAGCCGCGCATGTACAAGGGCACGGTGATCATGTCGCACATGGCGGTGTTCCAGTTCGGGGCCGCCGGCCTCACCATTGCGCACCCCTATGCACCGGGGCCGGCCGCCGACGCGCTCGAGCGCCGCGGTCCCGGCCCGTTCCAGGCGCTATACCGCACGGCGAGCATGGGCGCGGCGGTGCGCTGGATGCAGGAGCACGGCCTGCCGTCCCCCGCGCGCGGCGTGCGCGACACCGGCGAGCACGCGATGCTCGTGCCTCCCGCCGACGCGTGCGGCGCCTACATCGGCTTCGTCGGACCGGAGTGAAGCCGAAGTCGAAAGTCGAAAGGCGAAAGTCGAAAGTAACATCCGGTAACGTAGCCTCACTTTCGCCTTCCGCCTTCCGCTTTGAGGCTTCGCCCCGTTCGGCGTTCAGCGTTCCGTGTTCACCGTTCGGGATTGTCTCAAAGCCGTTTTGAACACCGAACTGCCCAGCGCCCGTCGTCAGTCGTCAGTGGTCAGCCGTCACCGGGGCTGGCCCCTCTTTCGCCTTTCGACTTTCGCCTTCGGCGGCGGTCACAGCGCCGCCACAAACTCCTCGACCAGCGCATTGAACCTGTCCGGGATCTCGGTCGGCGGGAAATGCCCGGCGTCGGCGAGCTTCACGTAGCGCGATCCCGGCACCGCCTCGTGGATCTCCTTCTCGTACTCCGGCGGGCTGCCGGGATCGTTGAGCCCGCGCAGGAGCAGCAGCTTCGGCCGGAGCGTTGCGATGCGCGCGCGCACGTCGAAGGCGTCTATCGTCTTGAGGTCGTGATACTGCGAGAGCGGGCCCACCTGGCGGTGGCGCTCGAGCAGGCGCCCGCGCAGGTCCGGCTCCACCAGGTGCATCATCTTGCGCTGGAACGCGAGCCACTCTTCATAGACCTTCGGGTCCTCCAGCGCGCGCAGGCGCATCTCGTAGGTGCCCGGCGGGCGCTTTTTGGGTCGCATCGCGACCGTCATCACCACCAGGCCTTTCACCTCTTCCTGGTAGTCGAGACCGTACTGGAGCGCGATCGCCGCCCCGAGCGTGTAGCCGACGAGCACGAGGTCGCGGTTCAGGCCCCGCGCCCACAGCCAGCCGCGCACCCATTCCGCGTAGCGTGCGACGTCGGGGCAGCGCGTGCCCGCGAGGTGGCCAGGCAGGTCGGGCGCGACGCTGCCCGCGAAATGCCTGAGCTGGTAGTAATACGCGTCCGAGCACGCGCCCGCGCCCGGCCCGTGGATAAACACGACTTGCGCCATGCGAGAGTCCTTTCTGTGCCGCCCGGGCGGGAGCATACACGAGCGCGAGCCATGAACGAATGGCTCGTGGCTCGCTACCCGAAGGCAAAAGTCGAAAGTCGGAAGGGGACAACGACAAGGCGGAAGGCGAAAGTCGAAAGGCAAAAGTGACGCTACGTTACTGCACTTTACTTTCGACTTCCGACTTTCGACTTTCGCCTTCGGTCGGCTTCGCCACCCGAGCCTGAACGGCGTGAGCCGTCACTGGGTTTCAGCCACTTTCGCCTTTCGACTTTCGACTTTCGCCTTGCAGTTCCGGCTGCTCGGCGGCTCTCAGGGGCCCCAGGAGCAAAGTCCGCAACCCGTCACCGGGTTTGAGCTACTTTCGACTTTCGACTTTCGCCTTTCGACTTCAGGTGGCGTCGTCGGTCGTCCGTCCTTCGCACCCGGCGCGGTTGCGCAACCCCCGTAATCTCAGTAGCTTTTAGGCCCATCGTATCGCTGGAGAATCGGAAAGGAACGGAATGGGACAGCTATCGGGAAAAGTCGCCGTGGTCACGGGTGCATCCACGCCCAGGGGCATCGGCAGCGCGATCGCGAGCCGCTACGCCCAGGAAGGCGCTTCCGTCTTCCTCGTGGCTGAGGGCACGCGCGAGCAGCTCGAGCAGGTGCAGCGTGCGTGCCGGGAACACGCGGAGGCGGGGCGCGTGGAGCACGCCCTATTCGATCTCTCGCAGCGCGGCGCCGCGGAGGCGATGATTGGCGATGCCGTGGAGCGCTTCGGGCGCGTCGACATCCTGGTGAATAACGCGGCGATCCGCGCGCAGCACGATTTCGAGGACTACACGCGGGAGATCTTCGAGCGCGTCATCGCGGTGAACCTCGCCGCGCCCTTCTTCGCGAGCCAGGCCGTGGTTCCGGTCATGCGCAGGCAAGGCGGCGGCCGCATCATCAACATTGCAAGCCAGCTCGCGCGCGTCACCTACGCCAGGCGCGCGCTCTACGGGCTCACCAAGGCCGCGCTCGTGCATCTCACCAAATCGCTCGCCTACGAGTTCGGCCGCGACGGGATCATGGTGAATTCGATCAGTCCCGGACCCATCCGAACGCAGTTCGTGATCGACCGCGACGCTGCGGACCCGGAGGGCGCGCGGCGGCGCGTCGGGACCTACGTGCCGATCGGCCGCCTGGGCGAGCCGTGGGAGATCGCGGAAGCGGCGCTCTTTCTCGCGTCCACCACCGCGACGTTCTTACAGGGCGAGGATATCTGCGTAGACGGCGGCTACACCACGCACTGACGCAGGCGTACTAGTCGACCTTCAATCCCGCGTCCTTCACCACCTTCGCCCACTTGCCGATCTCGCGCTTGATGAAGGCGTCGAACTCGTCCGGGCTGCTGCCCACGGGCTCGGCACCCAGGCCCGTGAGTCTCTGATTCACGTCGGGCTGCTTCAGGATGCCGGCGATCTCGCCGTGCAGCTTGGCCACCACCGGCCGCGGCGTGCCGGCGGGCGCGAGCACGCCGAACCACAGCACCATGTCGTAGCCGGGCACTCCGGCCTCGGCGATCGTGGGCACCTCGGGCATCGCGGTCGAGCGCTTGGAGGCGCCCACGGCGAGCACACGCATCTTTCCGGATTTCACGTGCGCGCCGACCGAGATCAGGTTCTCGAACAGCACCGCCGCCTCCCCGCGCAGAAGCCCGATCACGGACTGCGTGCCCTTGTACGGGACGTGCACGAAATCGACCTTCGCGAGCCCCTTGAACAGCTCCATCGCCATGTGCGGGGAGCTGCCGTTGCCGCCCGACGCGTAGTTGATCGCCCCGGGATTCACTTTCGCGAGGCTGACGAGCTCCTGCACGGTCTTCACCGGAAGCGAGGGGTGCACCACGAGAAACGTGTGGATCGACACCACCTGCGTGACGGGAGCGAAATCCTTCACGGGGTGGTACGCGAGCTTGGAGTAGAGGCTCAGGTTCGCGGCGTGCGAGAGCCCGACGATGATGATCGTGTAACCGTCCGCCGGGGACTTCGCGGCGATCTCCGCGGCGATGTTGCCGCCGGCGCCGCCGCGGTTGTCGATCACCACCTGCTGCTTCCAGGCTTCCATCATCTTCTCGCCCAGGATTCGCGCGAGCCCGTCGGTCGCTCCGCCCGGCGGGAACGGCACGATGAAGCGGATGGATTTTTGCGGGTAGTCCTGCGCGCCGCCGACCCCGGGCATCAACGCGGCGGCAATGACCGCGGCAGGCAGTAACCACGCTTTCATGATCTTCGTCATGGAATGTTTCCTTTCATTCTCGGATGCCGATGCGAGCCCCTGATTATTGCACCGGCTGCGCGCCGGCGGCAACGCGGCTGTGCCCCGCCCTTCTACGCTCTCTCGCCGGGTGTTACAGTGTCCCTAATACAATTACAGCGAACGTCCCGGAGGAGGAGAACATAATGAGCCATGCGATCGTGCGGCGTCATCCCGCTCGTTCCGTTATCATAATTGCGCTCGCGGCGGGCGCGCTGGGCTGGGCGGGCGAGTGCCTCGCGCAGGCCGCGAAGGGCACGGCCGCGAGCTATCCCGTGCGCCCGGTGCGCATGATCGTGGGCACGGACCCAGGGGCGGCGCCGGACATCCTCGCGCGCATCGTGGCCGAGAAGCTCGGCGAGCATCTGGGCCAGCAGGTCGTCGTGGACAACCGGCCCGGCGCGGCCGCGGTGCTCGGCGCCGAGATCGTCTCGCGCGCGCAGCCCGACGGCTACACGCTCATGGTCTCGGCGGCGATCCACACCGTGACGCCCAACGTCTACCGCAAGATGCCCTATCACCCGATCGACAGCTTCACTCCGGTGGCGCGGATCGCATCGAGCCCCTTCATCCTGATCGCGAGCCCCGGCCTGGGCGCGTCGACCGTGAAGGACCTCATCGCCTACGCCAAGGCAAACCCGGGCAAGCTCAACTACTCCTCCCCCGGCAACGGCAGCATCCAGCACCTCTCCGGCGAGATGTTGGGGCAGCGCGAAGGGCTCAAGATGACGCACGTCCCGTACAAGAGCGGCGCCGCGTCCGTCACCGCGATCCTCACCGGGGACGTGCAGTTCTGCTTCGTGGGTCTGCCGCCCGCGCTCCCGCACGTCCTGGCGGGCCGAGTGCGACCGCTCGCCGTAACCACGAGCAGCCGCTTCCCCACCGTCGCGGACGTGCCCACCGCGCAGGAAGCCGGACTCGCCGGTTTCGAGGCGGACAACTGGCACGCGGTCATCGGCCCGGCCGGCATACCGAAGGCGCTGGTCGCGCGGCTCAACGCCGAGATCGTCAAAGTGCTCGCGCGCACCGACGTCAAGGAGCGGATGCTGAAGAGCGGCGCGACCGTCAACCCGAGCACCCCGGCCGAGCTGCACGAGCTCCTGCGCAGCGAGCTCGCGAAGTGGGCCAAGGCCGCGAAAGCCGCGGGCGTCCAGCCCGATCGTTGATCGCGCGCACTTCAATACACATGGCGCCGGCGCCCTGCCCCGCGCGCTTTTTCTTAGTCGTCCCCAGGAACCACCCATGCCCAAGGTCAAGGTCGGAGACATCCAGATCAACTACACATTGCACGGCGAGGCCGGCCCCTGGGTCGTGCTGATCGGCGGGCTCGCCGGGGGCAACTGGCAGTCGTGGACGGGGCAGCTGCCGGCGCTCACCAAGGAATTCCGCGTGCTCGCGTTCGACAACCGCGGCATCGGCGAGAGCGACTCGCCGGACTATCCCTACACGACGAAGATGATGGCGGACGACACCTTCGCCGTGATGGACGCGGCCGGCGTCGAGCAGGCGCATGTCATCGGAAAATCGATGGGCGGCGCGATCGGCCAGATCATGGCGGTGGAGCAGCCGAAGCGCATTCGCAGCCTCACGCAGACCTCCTCGTTCGCGAAGCTCGATCCGCGCGGCGTGCGCATCCTCGAGAACTGGCGCAACAGCGTGCGCCACAGCGGGTGGGAGCAGTTCTGCCGCGAGCTTCTCGCGCATTTCTTCACCGCGGAATACTTCGAGCAGAACCCGGAAGGCGTCGCGCGCGCCGAGCGCGCGCTCGCCGGCACGAAGCGCACCGTGCACGGCTACATGCACACCAGCGCGGCGGTGGAAACGCACGACACATGGGGGATCCTCGATCAGATCCGTGCGCCGTCGCTCCTGGTCTGCGGCGGGGAGGACCTGGTGACGCCCCCGCGCCAGACCGAGGCGATGGGAAAGCGCATCCCCGGTGCCGAAGTGCACATCATCCCGCGGTCCATGCACGGCTTCCTCGCCGAGCGCCCGGAGTCGGTGCAGCTGATCGTGGAGTTCCTGCGGCGGCACTGAACCCGGTTGCCAGGCTGCCCGTCGTCAGTCGTCAGTGGTCAGTCGTCACCGGGTTTGAGCTACTTTCGACTTTCGCCTTTCGACTTTCGCCTTCAGGTGACGCCGTCAGTCGTCACCGATCTGTCGTCAGTCGTCAGTGGTCAGCCGTCACCGGGTTTAAGCTACTTTCGCCTTTCGACTTTCGACTTCCGCCTTAGGCTTCCTCCCTCCTCCCCCGGCCCGTCAACGGCTCTGGAACGGATCCCGTTATCCAGTAATACGCGCCTTGACGGCCATACGAATATTCGTATATCCTTGCGATGAAACCCGTGCGCTTTATGGGCAGCGCGAAGGACGATCTCGCCGCGTTTCCCAGACCAGCCCGCATGCGTGCGGGCCACGCGCTGTTCATGGTGCAGCTCGGGCGCGAGCCCGATGACTGGAAGCCGATGGCCACCGTAGGACCCGGGGCCCGCGAGATTCGGGTGCGGGATCGTGAAGGAGCGTTCCGCGTGATCTATGTGGCCAGTTTCGAGGACGCCGTATACGTCTTGCACGCGTTTCAGAAGAAGTCGCGGGAAACCTCGCAGGCGGACCTGGCGCTCGCGCGACGGCGTTACGCCGATGCGCGCCACCTTGCCAGAGGAGCGGGACGTGGCTAAACGAGTTACCGAATCGAGCGGGAACATCTTTCTGGATCTCGGGTTTCCGCCCCACGAGGCGGAAGTCATGCTGCTGCGCGCGAAGCTCGCGGAGGCGCTGAGGGTCTGGATGGAGCGCGAGAAACTCACCCAGTCCGAAGCCGCGAAGCGCCTGGGAATCACCCAGCCGCGCGTGTCGGAGATCGTGCGCGGAAAGGTCGAGCTTCTCTCGCTGGACTACCTGGTCGGGTTGTGCGCAAAGGCCGGGATCCCCGTCGCCGTTCGGCTGGCGGCCTGACTTCTTCCGCCTTTCGCCTTTCGCCTTGCAGTTCGCGCTGCTCGGCGGCGCACAGGGGTCCCCAAGATCAAAATCCGCAAGCCGTTGCCGGGTTTGAGCTACTTTCGACTTTCGCCTTTCGACTTTCGCCTTGCAGTTCGGGCTGCTCGGCGGCTCTCAGGGGACCCCAAAGACCGCGGCCGCGATACCAGGATTCAGCCACTTCCGCCTTTCGACTTTCGACTTTCGCCTTGCAGTTCCGGCTGCTCGGCGGCTCTCAGGGGCCCCAGGAGCAAAGTCCGCAACCCGTCACCGGGTTTGAGCTACTTTCGACTTTCGCCTTTCGACTTTCGCCTTCAGGTGACGCCGTCAGTCGTCACCGATCTGTCGTCAGTCGTCAGTGGTCAGCCGTCACCGGGTTTAAGCTACTTTCGCCTTTCGACTTCCGACTTTCGCCTTAGGCTTCCTCCCTCCTCTCCACTTTCGCCTTTCGCCTTGCCTCCCGCCTTGGGGCCTCGCGTCTTGTTTCCCGTCGTCAACGACGGCACTTATCGCGCGTTGTCTTCAAGCATCCTGGTGACGCGAGCAGGTCACGATCTGCGGGCAGTTGCGCCAGCCACGGCGTAATTTCCAGCTTCATACCCATTTTGGTATAATTACCATGCGTGAGCGCCGCGCCCGCGGCGAGAAGCCGCTGCACTGGGTGGGTTCCGCGAAGAAGGATCTCCTGCGTTTCCCGGGGGAGGTCGTGGACAACATCGGCTACGCCTTGAGCGTCGTCCAGTTCGGCGGCCACCCGCCCTCGGCGAAGCCGTGGAAGGGCCACGGACCGGGCATCCACGAGATCGTGGAGAGCGACGAGTCGGGAACGTTCCGCGCGGTGTACGCCGCACGCTTCCGCAAAGCGGTCTATGTGCTGCATGCGTTCCAGAAAAGATCTCCGTCGGGCGTGCGGACCGCGCGGACGGACATCGAGCGGATCGGCAAGCGGCTGAAGGCGGCGCAGGAAGACTACGAGGCACGATATGGCGAAGAGGCGGACTGAGATCGAAGCCGGCAGCGGCAACGTTTTTGCCGACCTGGGCTACGCGGATGCGAAGGAGCGCACGCTCAAGGTGGAGCTTGCGCTGGCGGTGAACCGCATCCTGAGGGAGCGCAAGCTCACCCAGGCGCGCGCCGCCGAGCTGCTCGGGATCGTGCAGCCGCACGTCTCGGACCTCGTGCGCTACCGCCTGAACCGGTTCTCAGCGGAGCGCCTGATGCAATTCCTGACGCGGCTCGGCAAGGACGTCGAAATTCGTATCGCAGCGCGGGGGTCGCGCCGGTCGCGCGCGGACGTGCGGGTCCTGCACGTGACATAGCCTCCGTCTCGCCTCGTCACCGCGGCTCTGTCCGCGCTGCCAAAAATCCCCGTCAAATCGTAGAGATAACGGCGCCCTGCCCCGTGCCGGAACCGCGTCACTCGTCAATCGTGAAACGTGAATCGTGAAACGGCCTTTCGCCTTTCGACTTTCGCCTTGCGACTTCGGTCGGCTTCGTCACGAAAACTCATGCGCCGTTGAATCCCGCTCAACCCGGTTAGTTCGGGACGAGCCGCCAAGACGCCAAGGCGCAAAAGCCCGAATGGATACAGCGCGATAGGACCGGCTGTCCCTTCACCATCCACTTTCGCCTTTCGACTTTCGACTTTCGACTTCAGGCGGCCTTGCCACCCGAGCCTGAACGGCGTGCGCCGTTACCGGGTTTGAGCTACTTTTGAGCGGCCGGGGAGATAGGTAACAGAAACGTCGTGGGACATGGGTTACAGATTTCCATGTCCTGCGATTGCATCCAATGCGCAGGGCGAATCGCCGGCGTAGCGTAGCGGAGCTGGCGATTCGCGC
>Ga0194131_10000704_pt1 | contig 56812 bp, 55 predicted proteins | sample TA2KigO120mmetaG_FD_148631 | JGI IMG/M metagenome (GOLD analysis project Ga0194131, IMG submission 148631) | Freshwater microbial communities from Lake Tanganyika, Tanzania - TA2015053 Kigoma Offshore 120m | ecosystem: Environmental > Aquatic > Freshwater > Lake | place: Tanzania: Lake... | reverse complement strand
CGCCCCGCGGATCTCGTCGAGCACCGCCTGGTTCTTCGTGCCGCCGCCCCGCGTGCCCAGCTCGTCGACGAGCGCCTGCAGCGTGAGCTTCGCGTCCCCGATCACCGCGTGCTTCGTCTCGTAGCTGCGGTTGATGTCCAGCGTGTCGACCGTGCACTGCACGATCGTCTTCTTGTCGGCGTCGGGGATCGCGTGGCTGAAGCGGTTGGGGAAGAGGCTCGTGCCGATCGTGAACAGCACGTCGCACTTGTGCAGGAAGTGATCGGCGTGCGAGCCGCGCACGCCGACGGAGAGCGGATGGTTCTCCGGGAACGCGCCCTTCGCCTTGAGCGTGGTCAGGACCGGCGCCTGCGCGAGCTCCGCGAACCGGAGCAGCTCGGCGGTCGCGTCCGCGTAATAGACGCCCTCGCCGACGTAGATGAGCGGGGCCTTCGCGCCCTGCAGCGTCCTCACCGCCGCCGTCACGTCGTCGGGATCCGGGCCCGAGCGCCAACCCTTCACCGGCGTGTAGGGATGCTCGTCGGTCTCGTACTCGCCGAGCCCGCGCGGGATGAGCAGGAGCACCGGCCCGGGCCGGCCCGAGCGCAGATGGGTGAACGCCCGGCGGACGTAGTCGGGCACGAGCTCCGCGCGGCCGATCTCGCCGACCCACTTCGTGACGGACTTGAACGCCTCGCCCATGTCGAAGTGCGTGTGCCGCGTGGCCGCGGGGCCGACGCCCTCGGCGATCACGAGCAGCGGGGAGGAATCCTCCCACGCCTGGGCGATGGCGCCGTACGCCATCTGGATCCCCGCGGCGTTGAGGCCGGCCATGACCGTGCACGCGCCGATCTGCTTGCCGTTGGTGACGCGCGAGAACGCGTCCGCCACCGCGACGGCGAACCGCTCTTCGCCCATCATGAGGATCGGCACGCCTTCCTCGCCGAGCGCGTTGTTGACCGGGCTCGTGGGATAGCAGCTGACCCAGGGGATGCCCTCCGCCTTCAGGATCCGCGCGAGCCCGTTCTCCGCCTTCACTCTCATTTCGACGCTCCTCCTCGGCGGCAAGTATAAGGTGCGGATCCCTGTGCTATCGTCGCGCTCGAATCCGTCCCCCGAGGAGAGCCCGTGCCCAAAGGATTGACCGTCGTCCTCAATCAGCCCGGCAAGCCGCTGGAGCTCGAGACCCTGCCCACGCCGGAAGTCGAGCCGGGCGGCATCCTGATCAAGAACACGGCGGCGGCCATCTGCGGCTCCGACCTGCACTACTGGCGCAACGACAACAAGTACTCGGGCCCCGACATGCGGAAAGTTCCCGGGCACGAGTTCACGGGCGTGGTCCACAGCCTGGGCAAGGGCGTCACGACGGACTCGCTGCGCAAGCCGCTGAAGGAAGGCGACCGCGTGGCGTTCCCGTTCTTCAACCCGTGCAACCGCTGCTACTGGTGCATGCGCGCGGAGCATCACGCCTGCCCGCACCGCACGCGGCGCAGCATGCAGTTCGATCTGAACCAGTACCCGTACTGCGACGGTGGCTACGCGGAGTACTACTTCCTGCCCCCGGGGCACTACGTGTTCAAGGTGCCGGACGTGCTCCCCGACGACGCGATCCCGCCGGTGAACTGCGCGCTGTGCCAGGTGCTGCACGGCCTCGAGTACGCGAACATGAAGTTCGGCGACATCGTGGCGATCCAGGGCGCGGGCGGGCTGGGGATCTACGCGGCGGCGGTGGCGGCGGAGAAGGGCGCGTCGAAGGTGATCTCGATCGACGGCCAGACGCCGCGCCTCGAGCTGGCGAAGCAGTGCGGCGCCACCGACGTGATCGACCTCAACGAGTACCCGACGGCGGAGGCGCGCGTGAAGCGCGTGAAGGAGCTCACCGACGGGCGCGGCGCGGACGTCGTGATGGAGCTCGTCGGCATCGCGGCCGCCACGGTGGAAGGGCTCGACATGCTGCGGATCAACGGCACGTTCGTCGACATCGGCAACATCGTGCCGCAGCCGGTGACCTTCCCGGCCACGAAGGTCATCACCCAGCAGGTCCAGTGGCGCGGGCTCATGCACTACAACCCGTGGATCATGCCGGCGGCGCTCGACTTCCTCGTGCGGACGAAGGACCGGTACCCGCTCACCAAGGTGGTCTCGCACAGCTTCCCGCTGTCCGAGGTCAACAAGGCGTTCGCGTTCGCCGAGTGGCAGGGCAAGGGCGCGGGCACCGCGGCGACGCGAGTGATCCTGAAGCCTTAGGGCTGCTCCCCGCGGATCTGCTTCAGGCGCTTCTTGAGGGCGGTCATGCGGTCGTTCATCTTCTCGGAGAGGGCGACGCTCGTCCCCCGCTTCCTCGGCGTCGGCGTCGAGGCGCGCTGGACGGGGCTCGCGGCCTGCGGCACGTGGCAGTAGGCGCAGCCCGTCTTCATTCCGTGCTTACACTCGGTCACGATCGGATATCCATAGTCACAGGATACAAGGAGAGGCCATGCCGAGCCCCACACTGGAATTGATGAAGGACATCAACGCGGCCTTCAACAGCCGCGACGTCGACCGGATCCTGGCGTTCTTCGCGGAGGACGCCACCTTCCTGATGGCGCGCGGGCCCGAGGCCGACGGCCGCCGGGTCCAGGGCAAGGCGGCGATCCGCGCGGTCCTCGCGGACCGCTTCAAGGTCATCAGCGACATGCGCTGGGACCACGTGGACGTCTTCGTGGCGGGCAGCCGGGCGGTCAGCGTCTGGATCGTGACCGGCAAGGGCGCCGACGGCGAGCAGCTCAACTACCGCGGCTGCGACATCTACGAGTTCCGGGGCGACAAGATCCTCAACAAGGACACGTACTGGAAGATCGTCGAGCAGCGCGACCGGCTGTAGCTCCTCAGGGCGGGGTCCCGGTCAGCAGCCAGTCGAGGATGCGGGGGTTCTCGTCCCGCGGGTAGGTGTGGGAGAGGTCCTCGAGCTCGCGATAGACGAGCGCGGCGCCCGCGTGGGTGAGGGCCTCGCGGGCGAGGTGCGCCGTCTGGACGGGGAACATCCAGTCGAGCGCCCCGTGGATGAGATAAATCGGCCGGCCGCGCGCGCCCGCGAGGTAGCCGCCCGCGAGCAGCATCGGGTGCAGCACGCCGCACGCGGGCGCCAGGTGCGTGAACGGCGCACCGTCGCGCAGGCCGTAGAGCAGCGCATAGGTGCCGCCGTCCGACATGCCGGTGAGCAGCACGCGGCTGCGGTCGAGGGGATAGCGCGCGGCGATCGAGTCCACCATCCCGCGCAGCGGCTCGGCATCGAGATCGTCGCCCATCAGCGCCCACGTCCGGTCGCGCGAGGTCGCGGAGGCGACCATCACGCCGCGCGCGCGCGCTTCGCGCACCCAGCTCCAGAGGAAGTCGCGCCCGTGCCCCGAGCCGCCGTGCAGCGCCATGACGAGCGGCATCGCGGCGGCGCCGTCCCACGTCTCCGGGACGTACAGGGAGAAGCCGCCGCGCTCGTTCCGCTCGTTCTGCGCGTGTAGCACCCCGGTGCGCGGCCCGTCCTCGCGCAGCGCGCCCTCGCGCAGGCGCGCGACCAGGGCGTCGTCGTCGCGGCGGTCGGGCTCGAGGAACCAGCGGCTCACGGGATCGAAGGCGGGCGCGAGCGGATAGAGCGCTTCCTGCACGCGGGCGAAGCGCCGGAGGGCGCGGAAGAGGCCGATGGGCTCGCCCGGGGTCCGCGCCGCCTCCACGAACGCGTCGACCAGCTCGATCGTCTGGCGGCTCACGTCGATCAGCCGCTCGCGCATGAAGCGGAGGTTCTCGGGCCACGCGGCGGCCTCGGCCGCGCGGAGCGGCTCGGCGATCGCGGCGCCGGAGGGCGCGAGCTGCTCCGCGAGGCGTGCGGCGAGCGGCGGGAACAGGTGGCGCTGCACCCACGTCACCCGCTCCAGCGTGCCGAGCAGCGGCGCGAGCAGCGCGTCGACGGTCTCGATCACCGCGCGGCTAGTTCACCCGGCGGGTGCGGCCCGCCCAGTACGGCTCGCGGAGCTTGAACTTCTGGAGCTTGCCCGTGGCCGTGCGCACGAGCGCGTCGCGCACCTCCACGGACGTGGGGCACTTGAAGTGCGCCAGCTTGCTGCGGCAGTGGTCGATCAGCTCGCGCTCGGTGGCAGTCGCGCCGGGGCGCAGGACGACGAGCGCCTTGATGGTCTCGCCCCACTTCTCGTCCGGGACGCCGATCACCGCCACTTCGGCGACGGCCGGGTGCTGGAACAGGCAGTCCTCGACCTCGATCGACGAGACGTTCTCGCCGCCGGTGATGATGACGTCCTTCTTGCGGTCGCTGATGGCCACGAACGGGCCGTCGGTGTAGCCCCCGTCGCCCGTATGGAACCAGCCGTCCTTGATGGCCTTGGCGGTCTCCTCGGGCTGCTCCCAGTAGCCCTCGAACACGTGGTTCGAGCGCGCGCAGACTTCGCCTTCCTCGTCGACGCGCATGCGGACGCCGACGGCCGGCACGCCGGCGCGCACGAGCCGCTGCGCTCGCTCCGCCGGGTCGAGCCCGTCCCACTCCGCGGGCGCGCGGTTGATCGTCAGGAGCGGCGAGGTCTCGGTGAGCCCGTAGATCTGGATGAACTCCCAGCCCAGCTCCGCCTCGATGCGCTCGATGGTCTTCGACGGCGGCGGCGCGCCCGCGATGACCACGCGCACGCGGCCTTTCCCGGGCACGCCCACGCCCTGCGTGCGGCGCGCCGCGGCCGCATCGAGCACGGCGGCGATGACCGCCGGCGCGCAGTTGAAGAGCGTGACGCCTTCGCCTTCGACGCGCTTGAGGATCTCCTCGCCGTCGATCTTCCGGATGATCACCTGGCGCACGCCCATCGCCGTGAGCGCGTACGGCATGCCCCAGCCGTTGCAGTGGAAGGTCGGCAGCGTGTGGAGGTAGACGTCGCGGTCGGTGAGCGCGAGATGCCAGCCGAAGGTCACCGCGTTGAGCCAGAAGTTGCGGTGCGTGAGCTGCACGCCCTTCGGCCGCGCGGTGGTGCCGGAGGTGTAGTTGATCGACACGGTGGCGTTCTCGTCGGTGACGTGGAACTTCGGCGTCGCGTTCGCGCGGCCGAAGAGCTGTGGGTCGGTCGCGGTGCCGAGCACGATCCGGTGCTTGATCGGGAGGTGGCGCAGCGACTCGTCGAGCTCCGGATCGACGAGCAGCACGGAGGCGCCGGAGTGCTCGAGGATGTAGGTGATCTCCTCGGCGTTGAGGCGGAAGTTCACCGGCACGAGGATCCGGCCGAACACGCTGACCCCGAAGAGGCTGACGAGGAACCGCCCCGCGTTGGGCGACACGATCGCGACGCGGTCGTTCTCCCCGACGCCCATGTCGTCCAGCGCCGCCGCCTGGCTCCGCGCCATCGCCGCGAACCGCTTGTAGGTGAAGCGGCCGAGGCCGCCGCCGGGGGGCGTCGGCTCGTCGACCACGGCCTCGCGGTCGCCGTACACGAGCTCCGCGCGCTCGAGGAAATCGCCCAGGGTCAACGGCACGATCATGGTGCTGCCCTCCGTCGGGGATGTCGGCCGACGATAGACCAGGCGGCGGCAGGGCGCAACGCCGCTTGCGCTCGTCACGGAAACGATCTATGGGTGTCCAGCGGAGGCCACACATGACGGGGACGTCGAGGCTGTTGACCGGCGTGCTGATCGCGGCGGCGGTCGTGGCCGGCGGCTGTACCGGCGCCGGGCGCGACACCGCGGGCGGGCGCACGCCCGCGCAGCTCGCCGTGGATCGGCAGGATGCCGAGGGCAACTGCCCGCGGCGCCCCGACTACCAGTTCTGGACCGACGGCTGCTCGATGTTTCCGGACGGCGGTTGGCAGCAGTGCTGCGTCGACCACGACAAGGTCTACTGGTGCGGAGGGACCGCGGACACACGCGAAAAGGCTGACGCGGCGCTTCGCGCGTGCGTCGTCAAGACGTCGTCGCCGCTGCTCGGCGCGCTCATGTACCGCGGCGTGCGCCTCGGCGGCGTGCCCTGGCTGCCGGTGCCGTGGCGGTGGGGCTACGGCTGGCGCTATCCACGCCCGTACGACGCGCCGTGATCCGTCGCGTCGCGGCCTTCATCCGCCGGCACGGGCGGACGGTCGGCATCGCCGCCGCGGGCCTGCTGCTCGCCATGGTGCTGATCGGCCTCGCGGCGAACGTCATCGCGAATGCCGTGCCCGACCGGCCCGATCGGCTGGTGCCGGCGGTCGACGCGGACCCCGGCGGTGACCGCCGCACGCTGTTCGTGCTCGTTCACGGAATGGACGGCAACGGCGCGAAGACGTGGGCGCCTGCGCGCGCGGCATTGGCGGCGAAGGGCGACGTCCTGGCGCTGAACTTCCCCGGATTCCCGCTCTCCAACGCCGATCCCGACGACATCGCGCGCGGCATCCGCGACGCCGTGCAGAACGCGGACGATGCGTCCGCGCGGCGCGGCGCCTCCTACGGCTCGATCGTCCTCGTCGGCCACAGCATGGGCGCCCTCCTCGTGCGGAAGGCCTATCTGTTCGCGCGCGGCGACGCCGGGCGGGAGGCGAAGGCTGAGATGGCGCCGTGGGCGCAGAAGGTCCAGCGCATCGTCCTCATGGCGGGAACGAACCGGGGATGGAGCGTGCGGCAGGACCGGCCGCTCGATCAGAGCATGTGGCTCTACGTCAAGCTCTGGGCGGGCTCGTGGCTCGGACGTCTGACGGGCACCGGCACGCTCATCCGCCAGATGGAGACCGGCGCGCCGTTCGTGTCGAACCTTCGGCTCGAGTGGATGCGGGCGTTCCGGGACGGGACCCCGCGGCCGGTGGTCGTGCAGCTCCTCGGGGACATCGACGACATCGTCAGCGACGAGGACAACAAGGACGTGCGCATCGCGGGCGCGAGCGGCTTCGTCTGGCTCCGCGTGCGCGGGACCGGCCACCCGGACATCGTGAAGTTCGACGACCCCACGCGCGAGGCGGGCGGGCAGAAACTCGGCGAATACCGGCGCGAGAAGTTCCTCGCGGCCGCCACCGGCGACCTCGCGGCGCTGCGGTGGCAGAACGAGGAGCAGCCGTTCCAGACCGACGACGGCGTGACGCACGTGGTGTTCATCCTGCACGGCATCCGCGATCTCGGCCGCTGGTCCGCGCACTTCGAGCCGCCGCTCGTCGACGCCTTCGCGTCCACGGACACCGGGGCGCGCGGCAAGCTGGCCATCGCGTCGGTCCGCTATGGCTACTTCGGCATGCTGCCGTTTCTCTTCCGGTGGGACCGCCAGCGGTACGTGCGGTGGTTCATGGACCAGTACACGGAGACGCTCGCGCGCTACCCGAATGCGAAGCACATCCAGTTCGTCGGTCACAGCAACGGCACCTACGTGCTGACGAGCGCGCTCGCGCGCTACCATTCGATGCAGATCGACCGGGTCGTGCTGGCGGGGAGCGTCGTGCGCCGCGGGTTCGAGTGGGCGCCGCTCATCGACCGCAAGCAGGTCGGGCTCGTGCGCAACTACGTCGCCGCCGACGACGCGGTCGTCGCGCTCTTCCCGCGATTGTTCGAGCTCCCGGGCTTTCGCTGGCTCGGCAACGACATCGGCAGCGCCGGCTTCAACGGCTTCGATCGCCGGGACGATCCCCGTCTGCCGCACGTCCGCGTCGCGGACGTCGTCCGGAACGTCGCGTTCATCTACGACGGGCACAGCGCGTTCAAGGGTCACCTGAAGGAGATCGTCGACTTCCTGCTGCGCCCACCGGACGCGGTGAACGTCGACGTCGTCAAGGATGCCCGGCATGGCGCGGTCGCACGCGTCCTCAAGCCGCTGTCGGACTTCGCTCCCTGGCTGGCCTGGCTCATCCTGCTGGGCGCGGTCGTCCTCGTCATGTGGGGGCTCCGCCGGGTCATCCCACATCGCTGGCGGTGGACCCGTCTCGCCGCGCAGGCCGCGTGGCTGGTCCTGGTCGGGATCGTGCTCTACAAGGTGTGAGCGTTCTGGATTACTCTCTGCAGTCATGACGACCCCGGCGACCGATCCCCGCCTGACGCTCGAGCAGGACCTCCACATGTACCGGCAGATGGCGAAGATCCGCGCCTTCGAGGAGCAGGTGAACGAGCTGTACAAGGGCGCGAAGATGCCCGGGCTCGCGCACCTCTACGTCGGCGAGGAAGGCGTGGCGGTCGGCGTGTGCGAGGCGCTGCGGCGCGACGACTTCATCACCAGCACGCATCGCGGCCACGGGCACTGCCTGGCCAAGGGCGCGCGCGTCGACCGCATGTTCGCGGAGCTGCTCGGCAAGGAAGCCGGCTACTGCCGCGGCAAGGGCGGCTCGATGCACATCGCCGACCAGGACACCGGCAACCTCGGCGCCAACGCCATCGTGGGCGGCTCCGCGGGGATCGCGACCGGCGCCGCGCTCTCCGCGCAGATGCGCGGCACCGACCAGGTGGCGGTCTGCTTCTTCGGCGACGGCGCGCTCGGCCAGGGTCTGCTCTACGAGTCGATGAACATGGCCGCGCTCTGGAAGCTGCCGGTGATCTACATCTGCGAGAACAACCTCTACGGGGAGTACACGGCGGGCAGCGAGACCATCGCGGGCGAGATCCTCGCGCGGCCGCGCGCGCTCGGCGTGCACGCGGAGAGCGTCGACGGCCAGGACGTCAAGGCGGTGTTCGCGGTCATGCAACGGCTCGTCGAGCGCGCGCGCCGCGGCGAAGGCCCGGCGTTCCTCGAGGCGAAGACGTACCGGTACTACGGGCACCACGTCGGCGACGTGAACCGCGAGTACCGCACGCGCGACGAGGAGAAGGAGTGGATGACCACGCGCGATCCGCTCCAGCTCCTGTCCGCGCGCCTCGCGCAGCAGCAGCTCGTCGACGCGGCCGTCTTCGACCGGATCCTCGGCGACGTGAAGACCGAGATCGAGAAGGCCGTGGCGTTCGCGCTGGCCGCGCCGTATCCGTCGCCGGAGCAGGTCACGGAAGACGTCTACTCCTGAGCGCGGCGCCTCAGGTGCGGCGCGATGCGCGCACGCTCGCGCGCACGTCGAGGAGGGTGTGGGCCACGAGCGCGGTGAGGATGACGGCGCCGCCCACGACGGTTCGCGCGCCGATCGTCTCGCCGAGGACGAGCCACACCCAGAACGGGCCGAGCACCGTCTCCAGCATGCCGATCAACGAGGACTCGGCGACGGGGATCAGGCGGGCGCCCGCCGTGAACATGAGAAAGCCCACGCCGAGCTGACCCGCGCCGAAGAACGCGAGCAGCGCGACGTCGCGGGCCGAGGCCGACCCCGGACTGCCGAGCGCGAGGCCGACCACGCAGGTCAGCGCGGCGCCCAGGCCGGCGGCGGGCGCCATCTGGATGTCCGGATGCCGGCGCATGAGCACGGTGCCGACGGCGAACATCGTCGCCATCACGATGGCCAGGGCGTCCCCGGCGAGGCGACTCGTGCCGTGCGAGGCGGACACCATGATCGCAACGCCGGCGAGCGCGAGCCCCATCGTGAGCCACGTGCGGGGCCGCACGCGCTCGCCGAGCACGAGCCAGCCCAGGAGTCCCGCGACCCAGGGGCCGACGCTCATCAGGATCAGCGTGTTGGCGACCGAGGTGCGGGTGAGCGCGAGGATGAAGCACGTGGACGCGGTCGCGAGGCACACCGCCACGGCCGCCCCCGGAAGGCCGATCGCTCGCCACTGCGCGAGCGGGCCCTGCCGCCGCGTCACCGCGATGACGACGATGAGGAAGGCGGCGGCGCAGAGCCCGCGCCAGAACGTGGTGGTCCACGCGTCGGTGGCGACGAGGCGCGCGATCAGCCCGCCGCTGCTCCACACCGTGGCGGCGCCGGCCACGAGGAGCATTCCGCGGGGGCGAGACATCGCGGCTATTATGGCGCATGTCCTCGGCACTGCCGCTCGACGGCCTGCGCGTCCTCGAGCTCGGCCACATCATCGCGGGGCCGTCGGCGGGGCTGCTGCTCGCGGACCTCGGCGCCGACGTGATCAAGATCGAGCGGCCGGGCGACGGCGACTCCTCGCGCGCGCTCCCGGCGGGCTCCAACGCGCTCTTCCACTTCCTCAATCGCAACAAGCGCAGCATCGCGATCGACCTCAAGGGCTCGGCCGAGGGCCGGCAGCTCTTCGTGCGCCTCGCGTCGGCCACGGACGTCGTCATCGACAACTACGCGTACGGCGCGGTGGAAGCGCTCGGCCTCGGCTACGACGTGCTCGCGCAGGCGAACCCGCGCCTGATCTATCTCGCGATCAAGGGCTTCCTGCCCGGCCCGTCGGAGGCGCGGCCGTTCCTCGACGAGCTCGCGCAGGCCTCCGCCGGCCTGTCGTTCATGACGGGGCCGCGCGGCCAGCCGACGCGCGCCGGCGCCTCGATCGTCGACGTGGGTGCGGCCACCTACGGCATCGTCGCCGTCCTCGCCGCGCTCCAGCAGCGCGCGAGCACCGGGCGCGGGCAGAAGATCACCTCGGGGCTCTACGAGACGACCGTGTTCTGGGTGGCGCAGTGGATCGCGCAGCACTACGCGACCGGCGAGCCGTCGATCCCCCTGCCGGAGATGAAGCAGGGCACGCGCATGGGCTGGGGCGTCTACCAGTTCTTCACGACCGCGGACGGCGAGGAGATCTTCGTCGGCATCACCTCGAACGGCCACTGGGAGCGCTTCTGCAAGGAGTTCGGCCTGCTCGACCTGCTCGCCGACGAGCGCCTGAGCGACAACGCCAGGCGCGTGGCCGCCCGCGCGTGGCTGCCGCCGCGCATCGCGGAGGAGCTGCGCCGCTATCCGAGCGCCGAGCTCTCCGAGCGGCTCGAGCGCTGCCGCATTCCGTTCGCGCCGCTCCGGCGCCCCGACCAGCTCGTGGACGAGCCGCACCTGAACGCCTCCGGGCAGCTCATCGAGACGCCGCTGCCCGGCGGCAAGACCGGCAAGCTGCCGAAGATGCCGGTGAGGAGCACCGCGTACGAGTTCGCGCTGCGGCGTCCGGCGCCGACGCTGGGCGAGCACACGCGCGAGGTCCTGGCCGAGCTCGGATTGCGCACCGACGAGATCGACGCGCTCGCGTCGCGGAGGGTGATCGGATGAGCGACCTGCCCAAGGCCGTGAAGATCAAGGAAGTCGGGCCGCGCGAGGGCTTCCAGTTCGAGAAGGGCGCGATCAGCCTCGCCGACAAGATCGCGCTCGTCGACGCGCTCACCGACACCGGGGTGGGGACGATCGAGTTCACGTCGTTCGTGAGCCCGAAGTGGGTCCCGCAGATGGCGGACGCGGACCAGATGATCGCGGGCATCCGTCGCGACCCGGCCGTGAAGTACGAGGCCATCTGGCTCAACGAAGCCGGCCTCGAGCGCGCGACCAAGTATCGCGACGTGCTGCAGCTCCGCCCGTCGTTCAGCGTGGCGGGCACCGACACGTTCATGCGGAAGAACACCAACCGCACGGTGGCCGAGCGGCTCGACGAGCTGCCGGGGTGGTGCGCGCGCTATCAGAAGCTCGGCATGGACTGGGTCGACGTGGGCGTGATGGCCGCGTTCGGCTGCAACTACGAGGGCGACGTGAGCCCGAAGCACGTGGTGACCGTGCTGCAGCAGGTGGAGCAGAAGGCCGAGGCGTGCGGCTCGCGCCTGGGCGGCATCGGGCTCGCGGACACGATGGGCTGGGCGAATCCGCTGCAGATCAAGCGGCTCGTGGGCGCCGTGCGCGAGCGCTGGCCCGGCGCCACCGTGAAGCTCCACCTCCACGACACGCGCGCGCTCGCGGTGGCGAACGTCGTGGCCGGCCTCGAGATGGGCGTCGAGCACTACGACAGCGCGGTGGCCGGCATGGGCGGCTGCCCGTTCGCGGCGCACAAGGGCGCGGCGGGCAACGTCACCACGGAGGACGTGGTGTTCCTCTGCCAGGAGCTCGGCATCGAGACCGGCATCGACCTCGACCGGATGATCGCGGCGGGCCAGCTCGCGGAGCGCGTGGTCGGCCACCCGCTGCCGGGCAAGCTGAAGTCGGGCGGCAACCTCGAGACGTATCGCGCCCGCGCGAAGGCGGGCGCGGCCTAGCTTCGGGGCGGCGGCACCGCGTCCGGTGTCTTCGGCGTCGCGGCGCCCGGCGTCGTGACGACCACCTGCGGCGGCGACGGCGTCCGTGCGGTCAGCTCGCCGCTGCGCTCGGCGCCGCGGAGCGTCGGCAGGAGCAGCAGCGGCACGAGGCCGATCACCCCCACCGTGATCATCAGCCGCCCCAGGTTCGAGTAGTCCTGCTGCGTGACCGCGTAGTAGTTGTTGAGATAGGCGGAGAACAGCGCGCTCGCCGAGAGTGCGAGGTTCATCAGCGACGCCATGATCGCGAACGTCGTCGCCTCCGAGCCCGGGCGCGCGCTGCGCGCGATGAGAATGAGCATCGGCACCATCGCGAGCTGGCCGAGGGGCGCCGAGATCGTCGTGTCGACGATGGCGAACGTGCGCGCGGACACGCCGAGCCACTCGTGCAGGCCGTAGAAGAGCCCGATGCTCGGCAGGTAGAGGATCGTCCCCGCGACCGTCACCCAGAACAGCGTCCAGCTCACGGGCTTCGTGGAGATCGGCTTCTTGAACAGCAGCAGGCCGACCACGCTCAGCACCGCCGAGATCTGGCCGAGCAATCCCAGGAAGCGCTGGTCGAAGCCGAGCGTGTCGATCGCCCAGTAGCTGTACCCCTGGCCGACGGGCGGCGTGGCCCGGAACACGAAGATCGCGACGGCGGCGATGAGGATCGCGCGCGAGAGCCCGATGCCGCGCAGCATCAGGCTCAGCACGCCCGCGGAGACGATCAGGATGATCTCCTGCGCGTACGGAATGTCCGCCGCGCGGAGCCCGATCCCGAACAGGGCGTACGCGATGCCGCCGCCGAGGATGAGCCGCTGCCGCCGTTTCACCGGCGAGGTCGGGCCGGGGGGCGGCGCCGCGGCGACCCGGCGCGGGATGAAGACCACGCTGGCGGCGCCGAGCAGCGGGAGGACGCATGCCACGCCGAACGTCGCGCGCACGCCGATCTTCTCGGCGAGCACGCCGCCGACATAGCTCACCGCGATCCCGCCGATGAGCAGCGCGATGCGCCCCCACGTCTGGATCTGCGCGATCTCCTTGTCGTCCTGCGCCACTTCGACGCTGAGCGCGTCCGCGACGACGTCCTGGATCATGAAGCCGACCGCCACCAGGAGCATCGCGAGCAGGTAGCCGTTGCGCGTGCTCACGACGGTCGCCATCGAGAGGTAACCGGCGAGCGTGCACGCGGTGCCGAGGATGAGATAGGCGCCGCGGCGGCTGCCCGCGATGGGCCACGCGTCGGAGGCCACGCCCGCGACCATCTTCATGCCCCACGGCAGGCCGAGCCAGAAGGCGATGCCGGCGGCGTCCGCCGGGGTGAGGCGGAGCGTGTCCTTCTCGAAGAACACCAGCGCGATGGCGGTGATCGCGCTCGCGCCGTAGCAGAAGTACGGGATGAGGACGGGGAGGTGGGCGACGCGCAGGCCGAGGTTCACTACCGCTCAGGATAGTGCATGATCCAAGCGTGGACTTTGGGATCAATCTCGCGACGGCGGCGGACTCGTGGAAGATCGTGCGACGCGCGGAGGCCCTCGGCTACGCGCGCGCCTGGTTCTTCGACACCCAGATGCTCAACGCCGACATGTTCGTGGCGATGGGCGCCGCGGCGGTGCAGACCTCGACGATCCGGCTCGCGACCGGCGTGCTGATCCCGTCCAACCGCATCGCGCCGGTGGCCGCGAGCGCGCTCGCCTCGCTGAACGCCCTGGCGCCCGGCCGCGTCGACTTCGGCATCTCCACGGGCTTCACCGCGCGCCGCACGATGGGGCTCGGCCCCGTGAAGCTCGAGGACATGAAGGAGTACATCCGGATCGTCTACGCGCTCCTGAAGGGCGAGACGCCGGAGTGGTCGTTCGAAGGCAAGCGCCGCAAGCTGCGCTTCCTGAGCCCCGACCTCGGCGTGGTGAACCTGAAGGACCCGATCCCGCTCCACCTCTCGGCGCTCGGGCCGCGCGGGCGGCGGCTCACCGCCGAGCTGGGCGCCGGCTGGATCAACGCGACCGGCAACATGGAGTACGCGCGCGCGTCGATCGCCGACATGCAGGCCGCGTGGAAGGCGGCGGGTGTCGCGCATCCGAGCGCGACCGCGTTCGTCGGCGGCGCGGTGCTGCGCGCGGGCGAGCCGTTCGACAGCCCGCGCATCAAGGCGCAGGCCGGGCCGCACGCGACGATCGCGCTCCACAACCTCGTCGAGGTGGAAGAGTTCGGCAACTTCGGGCGCAACGTCCCGCCCGCGCTGAGCCACCTGCTGGAGCGCTACCGCGCGATCTACGAGCGTTACGAGCCGGCGGACGCGCGCTATCTCGAGAACCACCGCGGCCATCTCATGGTCCTGCGCCCGGAGGAGCACGAGATCTGCACGGCGGACCTGATCCGCATGCTCACGGTCACCGACACGAAGCCCGCGCTGCAGGAGCGCATTCGCGAGCTCGGCCGGATGGGCTACACGCACTTCGCGGTCAACATCCGCCACGGCCACCCGGAGATGCTGGAGGAGTGGGCGGAGGTCTTCGCGGGCGTCTGAGGCTAGCGCGGCTCCTTGGCCTTCAGCTCCGCGTCGTGCGCCTTGAGGAACGCGCGCAGCTCGTCGGCCATGTCGAGCAGCTTCGTCCACTGCTCCTTGTAGAGCGTGACGGGGAAGCGGCCGAGCCCGTACACGGACACGCCGCCCTTCTCGCTCACCTTGATCGACACGCCGCGCGTGCCCTGCGCCTTCAGCGCGGCATTCTCCGCCTTGAGGCGCTCGAGCTCCGCTTTCAGGTCCTCGTCAGCCATGCCGTCACCTTCTCCTTCGGGTCACACCGCGCCGTCGCGGGCGAGGCCCGCGATCTCGGTCGGGTCGTACCCCAGCTCTTTGAGGATCTCATCCCGGTGCTCCCCGAGCAGGGGCGCGGGCCCGATCGCGGTCGACGACGCCGACAGCTTGATCGGATTGCCGACGGTCAGGTACGTCCCGCGCACCGGGTGCTCGACCTCCACGATCATCTCGCGCGCGCGCAGGTGCGGGTCGGCGAGCACCTCGCCGGTGTCGAGCACCGCGCCGCACGGCACGCCGGCTTCGGACAAGAGCTTGGCCACGTCGTGCTTGGTGCGCGTCGAGGTCCAGCCCTCGACGATCCCGTTGACCTCGTCGCGATGTTGCCAGCGCGCGTCCGCGGTCGCGTAGCGCGGATCGGTCGCGAGGTCCTCGCGGCCGATCGCCTTCACCAGCGCCGGCCACATCTGCTGCTGGACGAAGATGAAGACGTAGTCGTTCGGGCCGCCGGGGCTGCACGCGAAGATGGTTCCCGGCACGCCGGAGCCGAGCTGGTTGCCGGTGCGCGGCATCGTGGCGCCGAGGCGCTGGTGATCGCGCAGGCTCACGCGCATGAGGTTCACGACCGCGTCCTGCATCGAGACCTCCACCTGCTGGCCTTCGCCGGTGGCGTGGCGCTGCATGAGGGCGGCGAGGATGCCGATCACGCAATGCATGCCGGTGCCGGAGTCGCCCGTGGAGGCCCACGTGTAGACCGGCGGGCCGTCGGGGAATCCGGTGACGCTCATGGAGCCGCCCATCGCCTGCGCGATCGGCTCGTAGGCCTTGTAGTCGCGGTACGGCCCGTACGAGCCGAAGCCCTTGATGCTCGCGAACACGAGCCGCGGGTTGATCTCGCGCAGCGCCGGGTAGCCGAAGCCGAGGCGCTCGATCACGCCGGGGCCGAAGTTCTCGAGGAGCACATCGCCCGTGCGCAGGAGCTTGCGGAAGACCTCCTTGCCGCGCTCGTGCTTGAGGTTCAGCGTGAGGCTCCGCTTGTTCGCGTTGAACGACAGGAAGAACAGCGCGTCGGCGTCCGCCCGGTCCTTCAGCGTGTGGCGCGCGATGTCGCCGCGGCCCGGCTCCTCCACCTTGATCACGTCGGCGCCGAGCCAGGCGAGGATCTGGCCGCACGACGGCCCCGCCTGGTTGTTCGTCATGTCGATCACGCGGATGCCGGTCAGCGCCTGGGTCATCGAGCCGCATGATATCGTGCGGGCCAAGGGGGCCGCCGACCCATGCGCTTCGGGCTCTTCTCGATCAATGCCTACGCCGCCGCCGAGCCGCGCACGCTCGCGCGGGTCGCGCGGGCCGCCGAAGCCGCCGGGCTCGAGTCGCTGTGGGGCGGCGAGCACGTCGTGCTCCCGGATCCCCAGGCCCCGCCCTCGCGCTTCGTGAGCTTCGGCGACACCCAGGCGAGCAGTACGCCGCGCCCGGCGTGCATCGCCTGATCCTCATGCCGCCCGCCACCCTGGACGCCGACGGGCTCGAGCGCTACGTGGAGACCGTCGGCAAGGAGCTCCTCGCATGAAGATGCGTCAGGTCGGCCCGTGCTTCGCGGCGGAGGTCGAAGGGATCGATCTCACGAAGCCGCTCTCCGCGGAGGACGTCGTGGCGATCCACGCCGGGATGGACGAGCACGCGGTGCTCGTCTTCCACGACCAGCCGCTCACCGATGAGCAGCAGCTCGCGTTCACGCGAAGCCTCGGCGAGATCGAGCACGCGGTCGGCACGAGCCTCCGCGCGCCCGAGGACTACCGGCTGCCGACGACGTTCGCGGACGTGTCCAACCTCGACAAGGACAACAGGGTGTACGCCCGCGACGACCGCCGCCGGCTCTTCGCGATCGGCAACCGGCTCTGGCACTCCGACAGCTCGTTCAAGGTCGTGCCCGCGAAGTACTCGCTCCTGCACGCGCGCAGCATCCCGTCGAAGGGCGGCAACACCGAGTTCGCGGACATGCGCGCGGCGTACGACGCGCTCGACGACGAGGTCAAGGCGGAGATCGAAGACCTGGTCTGCGAGCACTCGCAGGTCTACTCGCGCCTGCAGCTCGGCTTCACGGAGTTCACGGAGGACGAGTACGCGCGGTTCAAGCCGGTGCGACAGCGGCTCGTGCGCACGCATCCGTCCACCGGCCGCAAGTCGCTCTTCCTCGCCTCGCACGCCGGCGCCATCGTCGGGTGGCCGCGCCCGGAGGCGATGGCGCTCCTGAAGGACCTCACCGAGCACGCGACCCAGCGCGAGTTCGTCTACGCGCACCGCTGGTCGGTGAACGACCTCGTCATGTGGGACAACCGCCGGACCATGCACCGCGCCCGGCCGTTTCCGGCGCACGAGCCGCGGGACGTGCGGCGCACCACGCTGGTCGGCGACGGCCCCACGGCGCCGCAAGCCGACTGATGCCGGTCCCGGGCACCTTCGAAGCGCTCACGCCCGCGTGGCTGACCGAGGCGTTCCGCGCGAGCGGCGTGCTCCGCGCGGCCGCCGTGCGCGACACGCGCGTGGAGCCGATCGGCATCGGCGTCGGCTTCCTCGGTCAGCTCGCGCGGCTCCATCTCACCTACGATCGTGCGGAGGCCGGCGCGCCGGCGACCGCGGTGGCGAAGCTGCCGTCGCTCGATCCCGGAGGCCTGCAAGTCTGCCGGCTCTTTCGCTTCTACGAGCGCGAGGTGCGGTTCTATCGCGAGCTCGCCGGCACGCTGCCGACCCGCGTGCCGCGCTGCTACGCGAGCGCGTTCGACGCCGAGACGGACGCCTCGCTCATGGTGCTCGAGGACTTCGGGGCGCTGCGCATGGGTGACGACGCGGGCGGCTGCTCGGCGGTCGACGCGGAGGCCGCGATCCGCAACATCACGCGTGTCCACGCGGCGTGGTGGCGAAGCCCGAAGCTCGATCGCCTCGAGTGGATGCCGGTGGTCGACGACCCCGTCCACCAGTTCTCCGAGCCGGCGTACCAGGGAAGCCTGGACGCGTTCCTGAAAGGCTTCGGCGACGCGCTCTCGCCGAAGGTGCGCGCGGTCACCGAGCGCATGGCGCCGCACGTGATCGACCTGCTCCACGCGAGCGCGGAGGGGCCGCACACGCTCGCGCACGGCGACTACCGGCTCGACAACCTCTTCTTCGACGGCGCGGACGTCGGCGCGGACGTCGCCACCATCGACTGGCAGATCGCGTACCGCGGCCCCGGCATCTTCGACGTGGCGTACTTCCTCTCCGGCTGTCTCGAGCCGCCCCTGCGCCGCGCGCACGAGATGCGGCTGCTGCGGCTCTGGTACGACGCCGTCACCGAGGGGCGCGCGGCCGGCTACTCGTTCGACGACGCGGTGCTCGGCTACCGGCGCTCGGTGCTCTACTGCAACGTGTACACGGTGATCGCGGTCGGCTCCCTCGCCGCCGCCAACGAGCGCGGCAGGGCGGTGTTCGGCGGATGGCTGCGGCGCCGCGGCGCCGCGATCGAGGACCTCGACGCGGGGGAGCTCATCCCGGCATGAAGTTCGGCGTGTTCTTCCAGGCGCCCGAGGCCGACGGCCAGACGCACGCGGAGCGGTTCGAGGAAGTCATCGAGCTGATCGCGTTCGCGGAAGAGCTCGGGTTCGACGTCGCGTGGCTGGCCGAGCTGCACTTCGGCGGCGCGTTCTCGCTGCTCGCCAACCCGCTCATGCTGATCCCGGTCATCGCGCAGCGCACGAAGCGCATCCGCCTCGGCACCGCGGTGACCCTGCTGCCGCTGCAGCACCCGCTGAGCTGCGCGGAGCAGGCGGCGACGGCCGACATCCTCTCCGGCGGCCGGCTCGAATTCGGCGTCGGGCGCGGCTCGATCCCGAGCCAGTTCCACGGCTTCCGCATCGACGTCGCGGAGAACCGCGCGCGCTTCGACGAGTGCCTCGCGATCGTCCGCCGCGCGTGGACCGAGGAGCGCTTCAGCCATCGCGGACGCTTCTACGACATCGAGGAGATCGCGGTGGTCCCGCGCCCGCTCCAGCGGCCGCATCCGCCGATCCGCGTGGCCGTGCACTCGGAGGAGAGCTTCGCGCACATCGCGGACACCGGGCTGCCGATCTACTCGGGCACCACGACGACGCCGCTGCCGCAGCTCCGCGACTACATGGCGCTCTATCGGCGGCGTCTCGCGGCGGCCGGGCACGCGTGGCAGCCCGAGCAGATGGCGCTGATGCTGCCGATGTACGTGGGCGACCGGGAGGCGATGCGCCCCGGCGTGCACAAGTACTACCGGAATCTGCAGGCGATCTTCTCCGCCATCCCCGACTCGTACGCCGAGCACCTGCCGCGGCTCGACACCATCAACCAGAACGTGGCGAATCTTCCGTTCGAGAAGTTCTGCCGCGACCAGGGTGTGTTCGGGGACACGGCCGAGGTGATCGACCGCCTGCAGGCCGCGCGCGAAGACTTCGGGCTCTCGCAGGTCATCTGCTGGTTCGATCAGGGCAACATGCTGCCCCGCAAGGAGGTCGAGCGCACGATGCGTCGGTTTGCCGAGACCGTGATGCCGAAGCTGTGAAGAGGTAGCCGCGCTGTAAGGTGATTAGCGCAGGCAGAAGAGCGCTACAGCTTCTTCATCATCTCGGCCAACGCGACTGAAAGGCCGTCATCAAGCAGTCGTTCAAGTTCCACAGAGCGGCGGCTTATCTCGTCAATGCCCTCGGTATGTACGAAGCGAAATGCGTCAATCGTGGTTCTCAAGTGTTCTCGCGCTGCCGTTCCTTCGTCGCCGTCTTGCGCTGGATAAGGCTCGATTTCGGCAAACGTCGTGACAGCCATAATCCCGGGTTCTTGGCCAGCCCCGTGAAGAGATGCGACATATCTCAAACGCCAACGATCTGTGCGAATTCGTAGGCTCGCCCAACCAGAGAACGTCCGGAAGTCCGCGTAGTGGCCGGCGACTTGCGCCGATTCAACGATCTGGCGTCGGAACCAATGCGTCCGCTCGGAGGGGGGCATCTCGGTATTCGAGGAGACGATGACGTCGTTCAAACCACGAGTCTTGAATACCTCGACTAATTCCGCGCGTTTCTGCTCAAACCACTGTCGCAACCTTCCGCCGACGGCTATCGCTCGAGCTGTGAGTCGCGCCTGAACCTCGCTTTCCTGCCTGCGTCGAACCTCGGCCATCTGGGCGGCAAGCGTGTGGGCAACGTCGAGCGCAACGCCACGAACAAGAGGCTCCGGAGGGCGTTCGAGCTCGCTCGTAAGCGCTGAAGCCTCGAGACGGATAAACAACGCGATCAAATCTTGCAGCGAGCCCTTGTTGGCGTTATCGAGCGCGCGAAGATAGTCGTGGCGATGCCAGCGATCGACAACGAGGGGCGCATAGTGATGCTTCTCAAGAACAAGCAGTGTCAGTGCTCGCGCCACGCGGCCATTACCGTCGGCGAAGGGGTGGATCTGAACGAACCGGTGGTGCAGCCAAGCCGCCTTGACTAACGGATGGCTCGCCGTTTTATCAAGGGCAGACCAATATCCCAGGAGGCGGTCTATCTCCGCTTGAACATGTTCAGGCGGGACGTATTCGAGAAGAGTGTTGTCCGCGCGGAGGACATGATTCGGCTGAGACTTCCACTGGCCCTTTTCGAGCGCTGTCTCTGTGATCCGGCCCAGAGTATCGGTTGCGACGTATGTGTCCTGTGTGCGCGTGATCGCGTGATGTAGCTCGCGGATGAATCCGGACGTCAATTGACGCTCTTGTCTCACGAAATCAAGCACGAGCGCTAGGCTGTCCGTCTGCGCGCGTAGCGTCGCGAGGGTGCGATCGTCTACTTGCCCGCCGGCGCGTTCGACTGCGTCCCGGGTGAAGCCTTCAGCGACCAGTGTCAAGGTGACGCCCCAGTCGAGTTCGTACAAGCGCTCAAGGATCCCGGTCTCCACGGAGAGACGGCGAAGGCTGCGCTGCCGTACCGCGAGCCGCTCCTCTTCCGACAACTCGGTCAGTCTCCGTGCCCACTCCTGTCGAAGCGCATCGAGTGAACTCAAAGCGCCATTCGTCACGTCGTCGGCCGGTGGGAGCGGCTCGATCGGCTTCCACGGGATGCGCGTCGGTTCTGCCATAGCGCTATCTTGCCGCTACCCGAACAGTGCCGCGAACAAAAAATGGGTAAAGCGGCGTGTTCGTTATTCGTAGAGCCGAGGCATAATCACAGCGAAATGACTCATGGGCTGACCCCCACTCCAGAAGGTCGCATGAAGGCCGTCGACGCGGTCGTCGTCGGCGCCGGGTTCGCCGGGCTCTACACGCTGTACAAGCTGCGCGGGCTCGGGCTCAGCGCCCAGTGCTTCGAGGCCGGGTCGGGCGTGGGCGGCACGTGGTACTGGAACCGCTACCCGGGCGCGCGCTGCGACGTCGAGAGCATGGACTACTCGTACTCGTTCTCCGACGAGCTCCAGCAGGAGTGGCGGTGGAGCGAGCGCTACGCCGCGCAGCCGGAGATCCTGACGTACGCGAACCACGTGGCCGATCGCTTCGATCTGCGCCGCGAGATCCAGTTCGACACGCGCGTGACCGCCGCCGTCTTCGACGAGGCGGCGGCGCGGTGGACGGTCGAGACCGACCGCGGCGATCTCGTGTCCGCGCAGTTCTGCATCATGGCGACCGGCTGTCTGTCGGATGCGCAGCTTCCCGACATTCCCGGGCGCGAGAGCTTCGCCGGGCGGTCGTATCACACGGGCCGCTGGCCGCACGAGGGCGTCGACTTCACGGGCCAGCGCGTCGGCATCATCGGCACCGGGTCGTCGGCAATCCAGTCGATCCCGATCATCGCCAAGCAGGCCGCGCACCTCTACGTCTTCCAGCGCACGCCGAACTTCAGCATGCCCGCCCACAACGCGCCGCTCGATCGCGAGTTCGAGCGGAAGGTCAAGGCGAGCTACGCCGAGTACCGGCGCCAGGCGCGCGAGTCGCGCGTGGGCTTCGTCACCGAGCGCAGCGGCGACTCCGCGCTCGCCGTCTCGCCGGAGGAGCGCGAGCGCGAGTACGAGCGCCGCTGGAACCGGGGCGGCCTGGGCTTCTCCGCCACCTACGCCGACCTCTTGCTCGACCAGCGCGCGAACGACACCGCCGCCGAGTTCTTCCGCGCGAAGATCCGGCAGATCGTGCGCGACCCGGCGGTCGCCGAGGCGCTGGTGCCCAAGGACTATCCGCTGGGCACCAAGCGGCTCTGCGTCGACACCGACTACTACGCGACGTTCAATCGCGCCAACGTCACGCTGGTGGACCTGCGCGTGACGCCGATCGAGGCGATCACCCCGCAGGGTGTCAAGGTGAGCGCGCAGGAGTACGCCGTGGACAGCCTCGTGTTCGCGACCGGCTTCGACGCGATGACGGGCGCGCTGCTCAAGATGGACATTCGCGGGCGCGCCGGGCAGCGGCTCGGGGAGAAGTGGGCCGCGGGCCCGCGCACCTACCTCGGGCTCGCGATCGCCGGCTTTCCGAACCTCTTCACGATCACCGGGCCGGGCAGCCCGTCGGTGCTCAGCAACATGATCGTGTCGATCGAGCAGCACGTGGACTGGATCGCCGACTGCCTCGCGCACCTCCGCGCGCAGGGGCAGGCGACGATCGAGGCGACGGCGGAGGCCGAGGAGCGCTGGGTGGCGCACGTCAACGAGGTCGGCCACATGACGCTCTATCCGAAGGCGAAATCCTGGTACATGGGCGCCAACGTGCCGGGCAAGCCGCGCATCTTCATGCCGTACATCGGCGGCGTCGGCGTCTACCGCGAGACGTGCGACGCGGTCGCACGGAAGGGCTACGAAGGCTTCGCGCTCTCCCGTCGCTAGAGACGGTACACGCGCGCGGCGGTGTCGTGGAACAGCGCCGCCTTCTCGGCCGCCGAGCACGGCTCCGTCAGCCGCTTGAAGGAGTTCCAGAGCACGGTGTAGCTGCACGTCACCATGTCCACCGGGAAGTTCGACTCGAACATGCAGCGGTTGGCGCCGAACTGCTCGATCGTGAATTCGTAGTACGGGCGCGTGGCGTCGCAGAGCTCCTGGCTCGAGGGCGGCTTGGCGCGCTCGTGCCAGCCGAAGCCGTTCAGCTCCATGTTGATGCCGCCGAGCTTCGCCACCACGTTGGGGCAGGACGCGAGCTCGGCGAGCGCCGGCTTCCACGCGGCGTAGACCTCTCGCGCCTTGCCCGCGTAGGTGCCGATGCCCAGCGGGCCGCCGAAGTGGTTCAGGATGATCGTGGTGTCGGGGAACGCGCGCGCGAGCGCCGCGACCTCCGGGATCTGGTGGTGATAGCACCACGCCTCGAACGTCAGCTTCCGCGGCGCGAGGTGCTTGAAGCCGGCGCGGAAGTCGTCACGGTCGAAGAGCTTCGGCCCCGGCTCGGTGCGATGGTTCGGCACGTCGGGATCCGCGTCCCACGCGCACGCGCGCCGGATGCCGCGGAAGCGCCCGCCGCCCGCCGCGATCTCCGCGTCGAGCACGGCGGCGACCGCATCGCCAAGCCGCAGGTCCGCGGTGCCGACGATGCCGGCGGCGATGCGGCACGGGCCGTAGAGGCCCGAGGCGCTCATCGCGGCGATGCCGTTCACGAACTCGATCTCGCCGACGGGGCGCAGCGCGGCGGGCGTGTCCTTCGGCTTGTACATGGCGCCGCACTCGATGAAGACGGTGGAGACCACGTTGTGACCGCCGCCGCGCACGTCCTCCACGATCTCGTCGAGGAGGTAACGCCCGGCGACGCGGCCTTTCACCTGGTCCCACAGGTGATGGTGGGGATCGCAGATGGGCAGCGACGGATCGAGCGGGGCTTCGACGGTCTGCGCGAGCCAGGCCGCGTTTCTGGGGGGTGTCGGCATGCCGTGATTCTGGCATGCTTCGATCATGCTTTCCCGCCGCTCGGTCCTCGGTCTGCTGCCGTCGCTGCTCGCAATCCGTCCCGGGCTCGTCGCCGCGCAGCCGCGCTCCGGCCCCGCGCGCGTCGGGTGGCTCGCCTATGTCGCCCCGCCCGATCCAGGCCTGGAGAACCTCCGCGCGGGCCTGCGCGAGCTCGGCTGGGTCGAGGGCAAGTCGTACGTCATCGTGCCGCGCTTCGCCGAGGGCGACTTCACGCGGCTGCCGAAGCTGGTCGAGGAGCTGATGGCCGAGCGGCTCGACGTCCTCGTGTCACGCGGACCGTCCACCGACTACACGAAGCCCGCGCGCGCGCGCGTCCCGGTCGTCTTCGCGTACAGCGGCGACCCGATCGAGGCGGGATTCGCCACCAGCCTCGCGAAGCCCGGGCTCAACATGACGGGGATCACGTTCATGGCGCTCGAGCTCGCGGCCAAGCGCGTCGAGGTCCTGAAGGAGCTCGTGCCGAGCGCGACGCGCATGGCCCTGCTCTCGAATCCGGAGCACGCCGGCGAGCTGGCGGAGTACCGGGTCACCGACGAGGCGGCCCGCCGGGTCGGCGCCACGATGACGCGCTTCATCGTGCGCACGGCGCAGGAGCTGCCCGGCGTGATGGAGGAGATTCGCGCGAGCAGGCCGGACGCTATGGTGGTGTTCCCGGACTCGCTCACGCTGGTGCGCCGCAAGGAGATCGCGGAGTTCGCCCTGAAGGCGCGCATTCCGGCGATGTACGGGTGGACGGAGTTCGCGGAGTCGGGCGGGCTCGTCAGCTACGGACCGGCGCTCGTGCCGAGCTTCAAGACGCTCGCGAAGTTCGTGGACCGCGTGCTCAAGGGCGGCGACGCGAACACGATGCCGATCGAGCAGGTCAGCCGCATTGCGCTCACGCTGAACCAGGCCGCGGCCCGGGCCATCGGCCTCGCGATCCCGCCGACGATCCTGCTCCGCGCCGAGCGGACGATCGAGTAAGTTCCCCAGGCACGACGTCGTCGATCGGGCGTGCTACGGTCGCCCCGCATGGCCCTCACGGCGACGATCTACACGTTCGAGATCGAGCTCTCGGACAGCGACCGCGGCGTGTACGAAACCCTCGCGCTGCGCGTCGCGCGTCACCCGTCGGAGTCCGAGGAGTATCTGCTCACGCGGCTGCTCGCTTATTGCCTCCATTACGCCGAGGGCATCGCGTTCTCGGCGAAGGGGCTGTCGGATCCCGACGAGCCCGCCATCGCCGTGCGCGACCTCACCGGCGCGATCGGCGTCTGGATCGACATCGGCGCGCCCGACGCCGCGCGGGTGCATCGCGCCGCGAAAGCCGCCCCGCGCGTCGTGGTCTACACGCACCGTGACCCCGACACGCTCCTCCGCCAGTGGTCGGGCGAGCGCATCCATCGCGCGGACGAGCTGGAGCTCTACAGCATCGACCGCGCGCTCCTCACGGCCCTGACGGCGCGGCTGACCCGGCGGATGAGGCTCGCGCTCTCGGTGACGGGTGGTCACCTCTACGTGAGCCTCGGGGCCGAGACGTTCGATGGCCCCATCGCGCGCCACCCGCTGAACCGCTTGCCTGATTAGCGCTTCAGCGCCGCCGCCGTCTCGTCCAGCGCCTTGCCGAACTTGCGGAGCATCTCCTCGATCTCGCCCTCGGAGATGATGAGCGGCGGGCAGAGCGCGACCGTGTCCTGCAGATTGCGCACGATGAGCCCGTTGGCCTGGGCGCGGCTCACGAAGAGCGCGCCCGCGGAGCCGAGCGGATCGAACGTCCCGCGCCCCGGCTTGTCCGGCACGAGCTCCATGCCCGCGACGAGACCGACGCCGCGCACCTCGCCCACGAGCGGATGGCCGGCAAGCTTCCGCACGCCGTCCTGCAGCATCGGCCCGACGCGCCGGACGTGGCCGAGCAGGTCGCGCTCCTCGAAGATGTCGAGCACTTCGAGCGCCACCGCGCACGCGGCGGGGTGGCCGGTGTACGTGTAGCCGTGCGCGAACACGCCGAGCTTCTCGCTCTGGCCGACGCACGCGCGGTAGATCTCCTCGGAGATCATGGTCGCCGACAGCGGCAGGTAGCCCGACGTGATCGCCTTCGCCATCGTGATGATGTCCGGCTTGATGCCGAACGTCTCCGTCCCGAACATCTTGCCGGTGCGGCCGAAGCCGCAGATGACCTCGTCCGCGATCATGAGCACGTCGTGCTTCTTCAGCACGGCCTGGATCTTCTCGAAGTACGTCGCGGGCGGCACGATCACGCCGCCGGCGCCCATCACCGGCTCCGCGATGAACGCGGCCACCGTCTCCGGATCCTCGCGCTGGATCTGCTGGTCGAGGTTCTCGGCCAGGCGCGTCGCGAACTGCTCCTCCGTCTCGCCCGGCTTGCCGTAGCGGTAGAAGTAGGGGCAGTCCGTGTGGCGCACCTGCGGAATCGGCAGGTCGAAGTCGCGGTGCGAGGCGGCGAGGCCGGTGAGGCTCGCGGCGACCATCGTGGTGCCGTGGTAGCCGCGCTGCCGCGCGATGATCTTCTTCTTGCGGTGCCGGCCGCGCGCGTTGTTGTAGTACCAGACCAGCTTCACCGCGCTCTCGTTCGCCTCGGAGCCGGAGTTGTTGAAGAACACCTTCGACATCGGCACCGGCATGAGCTTGACGAGCCGCTCGGCCAGCGTGATCGCGACGTCGTTCGCCTTGCCGCCGAACTGGTGGTAGTAGGGCAGGCGATTGAGCTGGCGAAACGCGGCCTCGGCCAGGCGCGGCTCGCCGAACCCGAGCGCCGTGCACCAGAGGCCGGCGAGCGCTTCGAGGTACTCATTGCCGGCCTCGTCATAGACGTACACCCCCTTGCCGCGCGCCATGACGAGCGGGCCTTCGTGCTCGTGGCGCCCGAGGTTGGTGAAGGGGTGGAGCTGGTAGGCGACGTTGCGGGCGGCCTTCGTCTTGGTGTCCATGCCGGGAACAATAGCCCGGTTCAGCGCCACGCGCTCACGCTGATCGTGGCGGTCATCGCGTGCCGGTCGCCCGGCGCGAGGCGCACCGCGTACGGCGCGGTGTTCGCGGTCTCGACGCAGACGAACCGCCGCCACGCGTCGCCGCCCAGGTCGGCCACGGCCGGGCCCTTCTCGGGGCCGGGGTTCCACACGACCGTGACGCGCGAGCCGGCCTTGTCGACGCGGATGCGGCGGCGCAGCACGGGATCCTCGACCTCGCACGCGGCGGTCGTGTCGAGGAACACGCGGTCGACTTCGCCCGCGGGCACGAGCGGCGCGTCGCCGGCGGTCGTCTCCCGCATGCCGTCGACCTTGTCGATGAAGCGGGTGCGCTCGAGGCCGTGCACGCGCGCCCGCGCGACGTCGCCGACCGTCAGATACGTGTGCAGCGCCGCCTCGTAGTCGATCGGCGTCGCGCCGCGGTTGTCCACCTCGAACGTCATGGCGAGTGTGGCCCCGAGCGCGAAGGTCAGCGTCGCGGCGAAGTCGGTCGGCCACAGGGCGCGCGTCGCGCCGTCGGCGGCCAGGCGCAAGGTGAGCCGCGTGGTGCCGTCGGCGTCACGCGCGAGCGGCTCGCCCGTCCACGTGCGCGTCCGCGCGAACCCGTGCGCGGGCTTCGCGCCATCGCTCGGGTGCGTCGCGAACCACGGGAAGCACACCGGCACGCCGCCGCGGATCGACACGCCCGGCGCGAAGACCGCGCGCGGGCTCAGGAACAGGACGGGGTGCTCCTGGCCGGCCGGCGTCCACTCGCACAGGTGCGCGCCGTGCGCGGTGAGCCGCGCGCGGCACGCCTCGGTCTCGATCGTCAGCCACGACAGGCCGCCGGGCCCGGGCTCCCACGTCGCCATCGGGCGGACTATACTCCGCGGTGATGATCAGCAAGGCCGTCAGCGAGAACCTCAGCAAGGCGTCGTGGATCCGCCGCATGTTCGAGGAGGGCGCGCGCCTCAAGGCGGAGCGCGGCGCCGACAAGGTCTTCGACTTCACGCTCGGCAACCCGGAGATCGAGCCGCCGCCGGCGGTGCTCGCCGCCGCGAAGCGCATCCTCGAGAGCGACGCCCCGCACCTGCACGCCTACATGCCGAACGCGGGGCATCCGAAGGTGCGCGAGGCCGTGGCGAAGCGCGTGAGCGCGGCCACGGGCCTGCCGTACACCGCCAACCACGTGCTGATGACCGTCGGCGCGGGGGCCGCGCTCAACACGCTGCTGAAGGCGCTGCTCGATCCCGGCGACGAGGTCATCACGGTCGCGCCGTTCTTCGTGGAGTACGTCTACTACGCGCAGAACCACGGCGGCACGCTGGTCGTGGTGCCGCCCAAGGCGGACCTCACGCCGGACGTCGAGACGATCGCCGCGGCGATCACCCCGCGCACGCGCGCGATCATCCTCAACTCGCCGAACAACCCGAGCGGCGTCATCTATCCCGCGGAGACGTTCGTCGCGCTGGAGGCGGTGCTGGGCCGGGCGCCGCGGCCGATCGTGCTGATCAGCGACGAGCCGTACCGCGAGCTGGTCTTCGACGGCGTCGCGGTGCCGCAGGTGCCGCCGCTGGTCACGCGGACGGTCGTGGCGACCTCGTGGTCGAAGTCGCTCGCGATTCCCGGCGAGCGCATCGGCTACCTCGCGTTCTCGCCGCGGATGGCCGAGGCGCCAGCGCTCTTCGAGGCGTGCACGTTCACGAGCCGCGTGCTCGGCTTCGTCAACGCCCCCGCGCTCTGGCAGTGGGTGGTGGCGGAGGTGGGCGACCTCGTGATCGACGTGGCGCCCTACCGCGAGAAGCGCGACCTCATGTACGAGGGGCTCACGAAGATCGGCTACCGGTGCGTGAAGCCGCAGGGCGCGTTCTACGTGTTCCCGCGCACGCCGATCGACGACGACGTCGCCTTCGTGCGGCTGCTCGCCGAGGAAGGCGTGCTCACGGTGCCCGGATCGGGCTTCGGCATGCCGGGCCACATCCGGATCTCGCTCACGGTCGAGCGCGACACGGTCGTGCGCGCGTTGCCCGGCTTCGCGCGCGCGTTCCAGAAGGCGCGCGGATGAGCGCGGTGGTCGTGCAGCCGCGCGACTCGGAGGTGCGGCTGACGCACGTGATCTACGGGCTCCACGCGGTGAGCCTGCTCATGGGGATCCTGACGCCCGTCACGATCGTGAGCTCATTCCTCACCGGCTGGCCGTCGATCATCGCGGTCGTCATCAACTACGTGAAGCGCGGCGACGTGCGCGGCACGTGGCTCGAGTCGCACTTCCGGTGGCAGATCCGCACGTTCTGGTTCGGGCTGCTGTGGGTGACGCTCTGCATGCTGTTCATCGTCGTCACACTGGGCGTCGGCATGCTCATCGCGTGGCTGCCGCTCGGGCTGGTCGGGTTCTGGTTCGTCTATCGCATCGCGCGCGGCTGGCTGGCGCTGACGGACCGCCGCCCGATGTACACGTAGCGCCCGCTAGGGAAGCCTCAGCCCCGCGCGGCGGTACGCGGCGCGCGCCTCCGCCGGCTCCGTGAACGCCGCCGGCGCCGACTCGCCCGGCGTGCGCGGCCGTCCCGCCTGCCGCATGAGCACCTCGAGCCCGGGCGGCGTCACGACCCACGCGAACGTCAGCTCGCCGTCGCCGTCGTTCGCGAGCGTGTGCGTGGCGCCGCGGCCCGCGTACACGAGCGTCTCCCGCGCCACCGGACGCGTGGCCCCGTTCATCGTCACCGTGCCCGTGCCACCGACGACGAAGTAGACGATCTCGCCCACCTCGAACGTCCGTGGCGCCAGGCGCCCGCCGGGCGGCAGCGTCTGCGTGCCCATCGCGAACATGTTCGACGGCATCGAGCCGTGCCAGAGCTTGACCGTGACATGACCGCCGGCCGGCTGCGGCTGCCAGAACGAGGGGCCGTCATCGGGGCCGAGACAGACACCCACACCCTTGTCGGCGGGCTGCGCCGCCGCGATCCGGTCGGGATGCGCGAAGCCCGCGTCGTCGAGGATGCGCGGCAGGTCCGGGATCGTGTCGCGGCCGTAGCGCGGCGGCGCGGGCTCGTTCCAGCGGCGCGGCTTGCCGATCGCGCGCCAGCCCTCCTCGATGCCGGGCGGGAACACCGCGATGAAGACCTTCATCGTGCCAGGGTGCTCGTTGTCGAGCTGGTGCTTCACGTAGCGGCCCACGAGGCAGGTCGACCCTTCGCGGACCGCGATCTTCCGGCCCTCCAGCGTGAGCGTGCCGTGCCCTTCGTAGATGAAGAGGATCTCCTCGGCGCGCTCGTGGGCGTGCGGCCGGATCATCATGCCTTCGTCGATGTACTGCGTGGCCAGCGAGAACGCGTTCGACGGGCAGTTCTTCGGCGAGAGGATCGTGTTCATGGTGCCGTGCGACGGCGCGGGCTGCCACCACGTCTCCGCGTCGTCGCGGGGGATCACGAGGCCGAACGGCGAGGCGGGCATCAGGGTCGACATGGCGGGTATCGTACCGCGCGGCTGTTACTATCCGTCCGTGAACCCGCCGAGCTACGCGCGCGAGGATCTCCTGAAGGCCGTGCACGCGCTCGCGCCCGCGCTGCGCGCCGCCGCGGACGAGGTCGAGAGCCGCCGCTCGCTCACCGAGCCGCTCGTGCAGGCGATGGTCGACGCCGGCCTCTACCGCATGTTCCTGCCGAAGACGCTCGGCGGCGGCGAAGTGGAGCCGCGCACCTACTTCGACGTGATGGAGGCGCTGGCGCAGGCCGACAGCACCGCGGGCTGGAGCGTGCTGATCTCGACCAGCACGATGACCAGCACGGTGCGCGGGCTCACCGACGAGGCGCTGGCGGCGATGCTGACCGAGCCGCGGCAGGCGGTGATGTTCGGGTCCGGCGTGCCGCGCGGCCGCGCGGTCGCCGTGCCGGGCGGCTATCGGCTGACCGGCGCGTGGACGCAGGGCAGCAACATCCTCATCGCGGCGTGGGCGCACGTGAGCGCGCACGTGTACGACGGAGACACGAAGCGCCTCGACGCGGAGGGCAAGCCGTTCTACGTCGCGTGCGCGGTGCCGGCGTCCGAGGCCGTCGTGAAGGACACATGGCACACCACCGGCATGCGCGGCACCGGCAGCCACGACTATTCGATGTCGGACGTCTTCGTGCCCGCCGCGCGCGTGCACGGCCCGGTCGATCGCTCGCCGCATCGCCCGGAGCCGCTCTATCAGTTCGCCATGTGGACGCACGTCGCGCACGCGGCGCACGCGGTCGGGATCGCGCGGGCCGCGCTCGACGAGTTCGTCGCGTTCGCGGGCGGCAAGCAGGCGACGTGGCACGCGTCGGAGGGGCGGCTGGCCGCGCGCACCACGATCCAGGCGAAGGTGGCGCAGGCGGAAGCGCTCGTGGGCGCCGCGCGCGCGTACATGCTGAGCGCGCTGGACGACACGTGGGCGACCGTGTGCCGGGGCGCGCGCCCGTCGCCCGAGCAGCGCGCGACCTTCCGCCTCGCGGTCGCGCACGCGATGGACAACTGCGTGCAGGCCGTCGACCTCGTCTACAACATCGGCGGCGCCACCGCGATCTACGCGACGAGCCGGCTCGATCGGTGTCTGCGCGACATCCATACCGCGGCCGCGCACGTGTGGGTGGCGCCGGACACGTACGAGCTGGCCGGCCGCCTGCTCCTGGGCTTGGACCCGGGATCGACTACGATCTGACCCTGACCCACCCCTAGGGGGGAATGGGGGGCCATGTCGGGGCCCGCCCATCTTCTAGGGGGGGAATGGGGGGCCATCTCGGGGCCCGCCCATCTCCAAAGGAGGACTCGCATGAAGCTCCAGCGTGTGACCAGCCCCAAGCTCGCCGAGCCCGCGCCCGGCACGTGGTCGAACTGCCGCGTCTACGGCAACCAGTTCTTCGTGGCGGGCATGACCGCCAGCGACGGCAAGGGCGGCATCCTCGGTGACGGGTCGATGTACAGCCAGGCGAAGGAAGCGTTCACCAAGATCAAGCACATGGTGGAGGCGGCGGGCGGCACCATGAACGACGTCGCGCGCCTCGACGTGTACGTGACCGACATCACCCAGCGCGAGGGCGTGTGGAAGGCCCGCAAGGAGTTCTTCAGCGGCGACTTCCCCGCGTCCACGCTCGTGCAGGTCGCCGCGCTCGCCACGCCCGACCAGCGCGTCGAGATCACGGCCACCGGCTTCATCGGCGGCGCGGCGAGTTAGTGCTCGCCGGCAAGCTGGCGATCGTCACCGGCGCGGCGCGCGGCATCGGCGCCGGCATCGCGCACGTCCTTGCCCGGCAGGGCGCGCGCGTCGCCATCCTCGATCTCGACGGCGCCGAGGCGGAGAAGACGGCGGCGGCACTCGCGCTCCCCGGGATCGCGCTCGCGTGTGACGTCGCGGACGAGAAGGCCGTCACCGACGGCGTCGACACCGTCGCGAAAGCGCTCGGCGGTGTCGACATCGTCGTCAACAACGCGGGCGTCGGGCGCGGCGCCCGGGATCCGAGCGTGCCGCAGGCGAGCGGCAATCCCGGCGTCGTGCAGATGCCGGCCGCGCACTGGGACGAGTACCTCTCACAGAACCTCCGCACCACGTTCGTCACCACGAAGGCCGCCTTCCCGCACTTGAAGGCGCGTGGGGGCGGCGCGATCGTGAACATCTCGTCGATCGCGGGCATCGTCGCGTCGCCCGGGCTGCCCGCGTACGCGGCCGCGAAGGCGGGCGTGATCTCGCTGACCAAGAGCCTCGCGCTGAGCTGGGCGCCGGACGACATCCGTGTGAACGCGATCTGCCCGGGCTTTCTGTGGACGCGCGCGTGGGAAGGTCTCGCCGCGTCGATCCGCAGCCAGACGCCGGCCTACGCCGGGCTCACCGAGCGCCAGGTGTTCGACGAGGTCGTGAAGAGTCGCGTGCCGCTCGCGCGCGAGCAGACGCCGGAGGACATCGGCCACCTGGCGGCGTTCCTCGCGAGCGACGCCGCGCGCAACATCACGGGCCAGTGGGTCGCGGTCGACGGCGGGATCACGCTCCGCCAGGCGACGTCCTAGCGCGCTCCCCGTAGGCGAAGACCCTAGCGTTCGCTGCCGCAAGCCCGCCAACGGCGGCAAACGGCCGGCCCTCATGCTATCTTGTCAGGCCCGGTCGTGCCGGACCGGGCACGAACCGGGATGCTGCGCAAGCTCGTACTAATCAAGAATGTGGGCCGCTTCTTGAGCTACAGCGCCTCAGGCGATGTGGAGCTGAAGCGCTACAACCTGATATTCGCCGAGAACGGCCGGGGCAAGACCACCCTGTGCGCGATCTTCCGATCGCTCCAGGCGGGCGAACCCGCGATCATCCGCGGACGCGCAACGCTTGGCGCTGCCGCTCCGCCCGAGATCAAAATCCTGCGCGGCGACGGCCAGACGGCGGTCTTCACGAACGGTGCCTGGAACGGCACGGTGCCCAACTTCGCGATCTTCGATTCGACGTTCATCGCCGAGAACGTCTATTCCGGCGACGCGGTCGAGATCGATCACCGGCGCAAGCTCTATGGAGTCATCGTCGGCAAGGTCGGAGCGGACCTCGCGCGCCGCATCGACGAGCTTGATGACCTCACCCGGCAGAAGGCAGCTGAGATCCGCGAGAAGCGCGCCGCCGTGCAGGCATTCGCACAGGGCCTCACGCCGGATGCATTCATGGCGCTGCCGGCCGATCCAGGAATCGACGACAAGATCCTCGCCAAGGAAGGCGAGCTGGCCGCTGTGCGGCAGGCCGAACAGATCAAGGCGCGCGAGATGCTGTCCCCGCTTGCACTACCGGCCCTGCCTGACGGTATTCGCGGGCTGCTGGCGCGCACGCTCGAAGGTGTCTCCGCCGATGCGGCAGCGCGCGTGGACGCGCAGATGAAGAAGCATCAGCTCGTGGCCGACCGCTTGGCGATCGGCTGGCTGGAGACCGGTGTGCGCCACATCCGCGAGGATGACTGCCCGTTCTGCGGTCAGGACGTGGCTGGTGTCAATTTGATCGCTGCGTACCAAGCGTATTTCAGCGCCGAGTACGAGGCGCTGCGGCAGGCGATCATGACGATGCGCCAGCAGGTCAATGCTGCGCTGAACGACCGGGTGATCGCCGCCGCCGAGCGCACGATCGATCAGAACACCGCCGCCGTTGATTTCTGGTCGGCGTATTGCCAGCTGGTGCCCCCGGCGGTCCCGGCCGGTACGGGCGATGCGTTGCGCGCGCTGCGCGAGGCGGCGTTTGCGCTGCTTGACCGGAAGGCGGGCGCACCGCTCGACGCGATTGCACCGGATGCCGCGTTCACAGCAGCGCAGCAACTATCGCCGCTCTCGAGCGCCCGGTCGCCGCCTACAACGCCGCGGTCGTGGCGGCGAACACCGTTATCGCAGCGAAGAAGCAGGCAACACAGGCGGCCGATGCCCGCGCGCTCCAGACCCAGCTCAACGTTTTGCGCGCGGCCAAGGCGCGGCACGAGCCGGCCGGTGCTGGGGCGTGTCAGGAAGTGCAGACTGCTATCGCGCAGAAGGATGCGCTCGACCACGAGAAGGACGGCCTCAAGAAGAAGCTCGATAACTATGCCAAGGATGTGATGGCGCAGTACGAGAAGACGATCAACCGGCTGCTCGGCGAGTTTCAGGCTGGATTTCGAATCACCGGCACCTCGCAGAGCTATGCCGGCGGGCCCGTGAGCTCGACGTACAAGCTCGTGATCAACGACACGCCGATCGATCTCGGCAACGCGGCGACCTCGCTTGAGACGCCCAGCTTCCGCAACACGCTCAGTTCCGGCGACAAAAGCACGCTCGCACTTGCGTTCTTCCTCGCGAAGCTGGAGCACGATGCCGAGAAGGCAGCGCAGATCGTCGTGTTCGATGACCCGTTCAATAGCCAGGACGGATTCCGCAAGGACTGCACGATTCAGAAGATCAAGCGCTGCGGGACTGCCTGCGCGCAGGTGATCGTTCTGTCGCACGACCCCGATTTCATCAAGCGGATCTGGGACCGGCTCGAGCCGGCCGAGCGCAAGTGCCTGAAGCTGGCGCGGGTCGGCATGCGCGACACCAATATCATCGAGTTGGACATCGAAGAGGCCACGCAGGCCGCGTACAAGTCCCAGCGTAAGGTGCTGCTCGACTACTACCACGACAGCAAGGGTGAGATGCGCGACGTCGTCCAGAAGATCCGACCGGTGCTGGAGAGCTGTTGCAAGATCCTCGGTCCCGGGCTGCTCGCCGACAACGACACGCTCGGCGTGATTGTCGGTAAGATTCGCGCCGCCGGGCCGGTGCACCAGTTGTTCCCGCTTGCCGACGACATCGAAGACCTCAATGAATACACCAAGCGCTACCACCATGGTGATAACCCGAACGCCGCGACGGAGCCGATCAGCGACAGCGAGCTGCAGGGCAAAGTCGGGCTCGCGTTGGAGTTGACGGGCGGGTTGTAGCGCGCAGATCCGCTCGCTTCTGCGAAGCCTGTCCCGCTTTCGGCGAACGCAGGCGTCGCAACGGCTCCGCGGCGCTCCGACGCGGCCTACGAGAGCTTTACAATCGGCGCGGCTTCCGCGACGTCGTGAAAAGCTACGTGCCGCCCGGCCGCGAACAATCGCCGGAAGACGTGCCGCGGCCAGTGGACCGCGGCTGCGGCGAAAATCACCCTCCGGCCAGCGACGCCTTCAAGGCTCGTTGGTATGGTTCGCTACCCCCCGCTTGCGGATTGGATGCGACTACCTATAGAATCCGCGCCAGCTTATTCATGTCTGGCGCCAACTTTCCAAGAATCGACAGTGCATGGGAACAGTCAGAGGCCTCTCGCCGCGCTTTAATGAACGCGTTCGCGCCAGCGTTCGTCGTTCGGGAGGAATCGCGCGATTTTGGCATTGACGGATCGATAGAGGTTAAGAGCGCTAGCGGTGATCCGTCGTATAAGTTCGCTACCAATCGTCGCGCGCAGTTCCAGCTGAAATCAGTTGGCAGTGCGAAGCGCAACCAAGACCAATCGATTAGCTTCTCAATTGAAATAAGCAGACTCAGGTATCTACTCCAGGATCCACGGTCTTTCTACGTTCTTTTCGTTGCCGACGAATCGCAGCTCTATTTCCTTTGGTGCCGAGAGATCGTCGATCAGCGAGCGCCCGACGGTGACTGGCGTGCCCAGAAGTCCGTGACTGCGCGTTTCTCGAGGCGCGTCGATGCGGACCTTATTCGAGAGATCGGTATTGAGATCGATGCGCTAAGCTCGCAGATCCTTGAAATTCGGGATGGGCCGGGACTCATTCGAAGCTTCGTTGGGCGCGGACTGCCGGACCAGCTACGTCCCTTACGGCCGTTTACTGGACGACATCAAGAGATCGACACTTTGACGGCCGCGCTGGGGCCCGGTGCCATCGTCCCGATCTTTGGATCCCTCGAGTCGGGCAAGACTCAGCTCGTTAGCCATATGCTCGTGAGCCGGGAGTTCACTGTCTCAGTGCCTGCTCGCTTTACTCGACCGCTCGCCGTGCTTGTGATCGAGTTGGGTTCACGCGCCGCAACGCGCCGCGTGTTTCGCGGCATCGCTCGGGCGTTAGGAGGCAGTAAAGCAGCCTCCGTCGCGGAGGTGATTGGCGGGGACCGCCTAGCAGATGCCGATGCTCATGATCTCGTGATCCACGAGCTCTTGCCGACACGCCTCCAAGGGCAAAGCGCGATTGTGGTGTTTGACAACGCCGGTGACGTGCTCGCGGCCGAAGACGAGCGCCGACATCTCGAAGACGTGTTGCAAAGTCCTGTGCTGTGCGAAGGGGCCGCGGTCGTCGTTGCGGATCGCGGGAAACCACCATCTGGCGGGAATCGCTCTGCGGTCACGGATCACATTGTCCTCGGTCCACTCGGCCTGAACGATGCCGTTGCAGCGTTTTTGGATCATTGTCACTCCGCAGATCTCGCGCTGGCAGAGGCCGTGAAAGCCGAGGCCATAGCTTCAGAGAAGAGAGTGCCGGGGATAGTTGTCCGTGCCGCTTCCTTGGCCCGCGCGGCTTTGGTGTCTGGATCGAAGGATCTTGATTCGCTCGTGCGTAGCGCGTTCACTGAGGCCTCGGAGAGATTTGCCCAGCGCCTCTGTGCCTATGTTCCTTCGCTGCGCGACGCTGGGAACTCCAATCCCGCGACGGCAACAAGAAACGTCCAGGCGCTGTGTGCGATGGCGGTGTTTGGTTCGCACCACGCCTTGCCGGCGGAAGTCTTGCGCGTAGCTGGCGTTCTAAGCGACCTGACTGATGACCTCTTTGATTATGACCTTGTGCGTCGCGACGAGGTCGGTGCACGCATTACCGCCGTAGGCCGTGCTGCCGCTGGCTATCTTCTGCCTCCCTGTCTAGAGGTCAATGGAGCAGACTTCGAGCAAGCCCTAACGGGCATGGTCGATGGGATAGTGACCGGCATCAATCTGTCTGGTGACGATGCATTGATCGCGCGTTTTGCTGGCTGTGTGGAGAGCGCTCTCACATGGACAGAGCGCGTCGTTCCAGACGCGTCGACTCTTCGCGCAACACTTCTCCAGCGTTTTGTTGCTGAATCGATTGACGACCGTATATCGCCGTTCTCCTCTGCAAGGGAGCTGCAGACTATCGTCAATCTCCCTGTGCAAACGTTGCCGTCGACGCTGGCGGCGCTCGTAACGTCCAGTCGTTATGAGAACGATGCGAACCGTTTTGTGGCCCGACTCCAGCGCGCCGGCGTGGCCGCTAAGGAATCGTCCACTCTTACTGCTTCAGATGTCCGCGTTCTAGACTTTGCAGCTGCCCTAGGAGTGCAACGGTATCGCCGCTACGAGGACGTCTTCCACGTGCTCGCCGGTGTGGCGCCAAGAGTAATGGAGCTTGCGGAAGCACGCATTCGTCGGGATACCCCATTCGTCTCTCAGGCGGTCAGCTTCCTGGTGAATCTCGCCGCAGCGTCGATCGGCATCGGGAATGCGATCGAGGCTGAACGCGTTCTGCGGTCGGCTGACACGTACCTGCAACGAATGCCGAGACAAGGAAGTGCTGCTCACGGAGTTAGCGCGCTGTGGTTGGAGGCGCGTGTGATGCGTATGCTGGCGCGTCTCGAGGCGGACAGGACGGCGCGCGTTGCGCTATTGACGTCAGCGCTTCGGCTGGCCGACGACATCATCTCCACAGTGCGGGACCATCCTCGATGGCTCTCCTTTTACGTTTCTTCCACCGAGCGCCTAGTTGTCGAACTCGACGATGCCTCCAAGCGCGAATCCCTCGCAAACGACGCGGTCGCGCGCATTGCAGCAATGTCGGACAATGCCGCCGACCCGAGGGCATGGGCGCTGCGCGTTCGCCTGCGTGTTGCTCGCCTATTCATGACGGTGGCGAGGATGAGCTTTGATATCGAGAGCGGTGTGTCGTGGCTCTCCCAAGCGCAGGAGCTCTTGCGAAGTAGTGCTAGTCCGGACTCTGGTACGGACACCGTACGCGACTCGGAGACACTTCTCGCTGTAGCGAGGTCGTATCTGACCCTCGCGGGCCTTCAAGAGATGGCAGGTCAGGATCTTTCAGCTGAGCGGAACCGTGGAGAGGCGGCACGGCTCGCCAGGCGGGCGATCCAGGTTGCGCCCAGCGATGAGGCGTGGGGTTTATGGCTTCGCCTGATTGATCACGGTGGGTCTAGCGATCCCGAATGGACCGGAGAGTCTGTTACGCGGCGTCCGGGCGGCTCGCTCCCGTCACCGATACGCGACGCCATCCGAGAGTATCGCGAGTGGAGTCGGACGCCAGCCGCATACGGCTTGGTCGATGGCTCGGTCGCATACTGGTGCGGCGACAGAGAGCGAAGAGCTGAAGGGGATCTTGAGCGCGTTGCGAAGTCGTCGCTTCATAATCCGAGCGCCTGGGATCGCTTACGCGCGGATCACAAGCAAAGGCTACTGAAGCAGTTCTACTTAGAGCGTGACGCGGCTCTAGCCGGCATCGAGCGTAAGTTTGGTCCGCTCATCGACGTTGTGCTCGCTAGGGCTCGAAACGAGGCGCAGTATCGGCGATTGACCGCGATCCATGGCAACCACATATGTGACCCAGGCCCAACGCTTAGCCATTACGAGCGCGCCATTGGGCTCTGGCCGTCTGACCACCGTGTTCTCTTCGAGCAGGCGCGATTCTACCGATACATCTGGAGTCACGCTGAAGCGATCGTTATATTCCGTCGCCTCGCGGTATCAGTCCCGAGTGCCGGGGAGCGAAGAGAAGTCCTGGCCGCGCTGGTGGAGACGCTCTTGATCGCGGCGATCTACGCAGCGCCGATTAGCATTGAAGGCGAGCAAGTCACGGGTGCTGATCTAATTCGCGAAGCGAGAGGGCATCTGCCGACTCTGCTGGGCTTCACCCACGTGGCAACTAAGGTCGCCGTTTTGCGCGACCGCGTTAATCTTGAGGCCGCAGAAGCGGTCGACTGGGACGCAATTGATCAAGCGTATGAAAGGGTTGTTGGGAGTGTCGACGGGTTCGCGACGACCGTGGGCGCGAACATTGAGCAACTTCGCGAGCGCGCGACGCTGGTCCCGCAGACTTCGTCGGATGCTGTCGAATCGAACTTTACGGACGGTGAAGTTCTCCGCGGCCTCGGGTTGCTGTATATGCGCCGCGCCGAGATTGTCGGAGGCCCTGCGGCTCTTGAGTGGGCAAGACGTGCGTATCGCGTCTTTACGGCCTGTAGAATTCTTGAGCAGGCATGGCTTCAGTTTGAACTCCCTCTGACTCGATATCATCGTGCGCGCGCATTGCTGCTGGCGATCGATCTTACGCGAGACGCGTCACCATTTGACGCTTCTGCCGAAGGGAAGCGCACGCTCTTGCATCTCGCGGAATCGCTATTGACCAGTGTCGCGAATCGGACTGTCGGGCAATTTCATGCGTTGGCGCGCGAGTACGCGAGACGTGCATCCCGACTCAAGAAAACGCTTTTGATCAGCTAGCATCGTTCACACGGTAGACGCGGCGCGCGGTGCCGCTGAACAGCGCGCGCTTCTCGTCGGCCGAGGCGCCGGCGGTCAGGCGCTTGAACGCGTTCCACAGCGCCACCCAGCCGATGCCCATCTTCTCGACGGGGAAGTTCGACTCGAAGAGACAGCGGTCGGCGCCGAACCGCTCGATGCAGGTCTCGATGTAGGGGCGCCAGTAGTCCGCGAGCTCCGCCGAGGAGGGCGGCGCGGGCAGCGCGCCGTAGTCGTACGCGGCGAGGCGCATCATCATGCCGCCGAGCTTCATGCTGACGTTCGGGCACCGCGCGAGCTCGGCGATGTTCGCCTTCCACCCCGCGAGGACCTCGTCCGTCTTGCCCGCGTACACGCCGTAGCCGAGGGGGCCGCCGCAGTGGCCGACGATGATGTTCGCGTCGGGATGCGCGCGCGCGAGATCGATGGTGTCCGGGAGCTGCGGATGGAACTGCCAGGCGTCCAGCGAGAGGCCGAGCTTCGTGAGCACCCGGAGCCCGGCGCGGAACTCCGGCGTCGCGAAGATGTGCGGGCCGGGCGCCGTGCGGCTGTTGCCGATCGTCGGATCGGCGTCCCACGCCACCGAGTGGCGAACGCCGCGGAACCGTCCGCCGCCGGCGGCGATGTGCGCGTGCAGCACCGGCTCCACGCGCTCGCCGAGCGTCAGATCGGCGTACCCGACGATGCCGGCGGCCACGCGCGCCGGCCCGTACGCGCCGCTCGCGCTCATCGCGGCCTGGCCGGCGACGAACTCGGTCTCGCCGACCGGGCGCAGCTCGACGGGGCCGTCCGCGCGGTACATCGAGTGGCATTCGACGAAGACCGTGGCCACGGTGGTGTGGCCGGTCGCGAGATCGGCGGTGAACTCGTCGATCAGGTAGCGATCGCCGCCGCGCGTCCACAGATGGTGATGCGTGTCGACGATCGGGAGGTCGGGATCGAGGACGGGCTCGGTCGGAGCGTTGCCGAGCCAGGCGTCATCCGGCGAGCGGATCCGGCCGAACTGCGTCGGTGTCCGCCCGCCGGAGACGATGTCTTACTTGCCCTCGAGCGCCGCGAGCGGCGCGTAGTCGGCGGTGGAGCCGTGACCGCCCGCGAACTTCTCGACGGCGATGCCGTGCTTCTTCACCGTCGCCACCAGCGAGGCGAGCGCGGGGTTGAGCTTGTCGGGCAGCGGTCCGGCGCCCGGGCTCCAGATGTCCGTGACGAACCCGAGCTTCGCGTGCGGCACGTAGCCGATCACGAGGCCGGCGGCGTGCGGGTTGGCGGCCACCTCGTAGACGTGGACCTCGCGCTGGCCGTCGCCGAGCACGTGCTTGTCGGCCACCTCGACGATCGCCGTCTTGCTGAAGTCCCTCGACGGCAGGTCCGGGTTGCGCGTGAACGGCGCGGCGAGCACGCGCTTGTAGTGCTCCGCGGTGCCCGTGCCGACGACGAGCGTGGCGCCCTGCGCGAGGTAGCCGCGCAGCCCGCCCGCGTGGTCCATGTGGTGGTGCGTCAGCACGAGGTACTTGATCGGCTTGCCCGTGTACTTCACCTGCGCGGCGCCGATCACCCACGTGGAGTGCCAGTCGCTCACCGGCGCGTCGAACACCACGAGGTGGTCCTTCATCTCGACGATCAGGCTGTGATGGCTGCCGCCCGTCACGTGCTGCACGCCGGGGGCGAGCTGCACGAGGCGCAGGCCCCTCGAGCCGCGCGTGTCGAAGCTCGGCACGTCCGAGTCGAGATAGGTCCCGATGAACTGGCGGCGGATGACCCACTGATACGGCACGTAGCCGGTCGCCGGCCTGGAGGCGCCGCTCCTGAACGCGTCCGGGATCGTGAGGCGGTCGTCCGCGAACGAGGCGTTCATGCCGACCTGGCGCAGCTTCGTTTCCACGACCGTGCGGCCGTTGAGCTCGTACTTCTGCGTGGTCGCGACCTGGATCTTGTCGAACGCCTTCCAGTCCGAGAGCACGAGGTCGTAGCTCACGTCGCCCTGGATGTTGTCGTAGTCCAGCGTGCGGATGCGCGCCGGCAGGCTCGTGGTGCGATCGAACATCACGAGGAACGACTGGTTCGCCACGGGCTGGTACTGGACCGCGGGATAGCTCGTGCCGCCCACGGTGACGTCGGCCACGGAGGTCACCTTGCCGGGGTTCTTGTACATCTCGAGGAGCAGGAGGGGGGAGGTGCGGCGCAGCTCGCGCTGCGTGGCGGCCAGTCGGAGACCGGACATGTTGTGCGCCGGCGGCTTGGCGTCCTGGCTCTGCTTCGTGCGGCCGTTGCTGTCGATGCCGGAGACGTAGCCGAGCTCCGGCGTGACGACCTCCGTGAACGTGAACTGGCGCGGCGCCGGGTATTGGAAGCGCTTGGACCAGTCGGTCGCGCTGATGCCGGCCGCGAGGTCCGCGACGGTCTCGAAGCTCGCTTCGTTCGCGAAGCGCATCTCGCCGCTCGCGACGGCCGACTGCTCCGGCTCCCAGAACTTCGAGGTGCCCTGCACGTAGAGCGTCTTGACCCCGGCGAGCGCGTCGGCGCCGCCGGCGGCCGTGAGGGCCCGGTTGACGAGGTCGGAGCCACCGCCCTGCATGGTGGCGCATCCGGCCACCAGCATCGCGATGACGAACAGCCAAGCGCCGCGCTTCATGGGGCCTCCCGTGGACGTCCAGTGATCGATCGCCAGCACCCTAACGAGCGGGCTGCGCGCCGTCAAGGCGATGAACAGGCGCGGTGGGTGACGGCCGGCTCATGATGTGCTTGACTCTATTCTCATGATCTCGTAGGGTCTGAAGTCATGAGCAAGCCGCTGCAAGTGTATCTCGACGAGCGCGACCTCGCGGGGCTCGAGGCATGGGCCCAGGCGCGCGGCTGGACGAAATCCCAGGCCATTCGCGCCGCGGTGCGCGCGCTCACGCGCCGGCCCGCGGGCGACCCGCTCCTGGACTTGAGCGGGGACATCGACGGGCTGCCCTCCGACCTCAGCGAGAGCTTCGATCGCTATCTCAACGAGACCTACGTTGCCGAGTCGCCCGCCCCGTACCGCGCGCGCCGCCGCACCTCCCGCTCGGCTGTTCGTCGATAGCGGCGCCTGGATCGCGCTGAGAAGCCGGCGCGACCAGCACCACGACGAAGCCGATCGTCTCTTTCGCGAAGCGCTCGCGCTACGGATCCCGCTCTTCACGACCAACCTCGTCGTGGCCGAGACCCATCGCCTCACGCTGTTTCGAGCGGGCTATCAGCCGGCGCTCCGGGCCCTCGAGCTTCTCGACGCCAGCCCGAGTGTCGAGATCCACTGCGCGACCGCGGAGGACCACGCGAGGGCACGGACGTGGATCGAGCGACTCGCGCCGCGCGCGGTGACGTACGCCGACGCCGTGTCGTTCGCGGTCATGGCGGCGCGGCGGTGCCAGCACGTCCTCGGATTCGACGCCGACTTCATCGCAGCAGGATTCGAGCGCTGGCGCGGCGTACCGAGCCGTTGAGCACCGGAGTACGATGAGGGCGCGATGAGCGTCGCCTCCACGATCGAGGTCCGGCGGCTCGGCCCCCAGATCGGCGCCGAGATCCACGGGGTGGACGTGCGGACGCTCGACGACGCCGGCTTCGCGGTGATCTACCGCGCCTGGCTCGATCACAACGTCCTCGTCGTGCCCGGGCAAGACCTCGCGATCGAGGACTTCCTCCGCTACAGCCGGCGCTTCGGCGCGGTCGTCCCGCACCCGTCGAAGAGCACGCGGCACCCCGACCATCCCGAGATCACGCTGCTCGGCGTCAACAAGATCCGCCCCGACGGCACGCTGGACGAGGCGATCTACCGCCGCGGCGCGGAGGGCTGGCACACCGACGGCGCCTACGACGCCGAGCCGTTCAAGGCGACGCAGCTCTACGCGCTCGCCGTGCCGAGCCGCGGCGGCGACACCCTCTTCGCGAGCATGTACGCCGCGTACGACGCGCTCCCCCGGCGCCTGAAGGAGCAGGTCGACGGGCGCCTCGGCGCCTTCACGTACGGCGGGCGGCGCAAGGCGACGGCGCTCCTGAACCCGGAGGATCGCGAGTGGACGCCGGTGCTGCACCCGATCGTCCGCACGCACCCGGAGACCGGGCGCAAGGCGCTCTACTTCGATCCCGGCAAGATCCTGCGCATCGAGGGCCTCGCGCCCGCGGAGAGCGACGACCTGATCGACGAGCTCTCGACGCGGATGATCACGGTCGACGGCCAATACCGTCACGGCTGGCGCAAGGGCGACATCGTCATCTGGGACAACCGCTGCTCGTATCACCGCGCGGCGGGCGACTATCCCCCCGAGGAAGACCGCATCCACTGGCGGGTCTCCATCAAGGAGCGCTGATGCTCGACCGGTTCAAGGTGCCCGAGAAGGACCAGGTGTTCGTGGCCGAGGCGGACGTGCGCCGCACGGTGACGCAGATCTTCGAGAAGCTCGGCGTGACGGCGGCGGATGCCGCGGACGCCGCCGACGTGCTCACCATGGCGGACGTGCGCGGCGTGGAGACGCACGGCGTGTCGAACATGCTGCGCCAGTACGTGCGCGACTACAAAGCCGGCAAGCTCGACCCGAAGCCGGGATGGACGATCACGCGCGAGTCGCCGGGCACCGCCGTGATCGACGCCGGCCGGCGGCTCGGCGTGATCGTCGGGCCGAAGGCGATGCGTCTCGCGATCGAGAAGGCGAAGACGGTCGGCGTCGGCGTCGTGACCGTGTTCAACGCCGGCCACTTCGGCGCCATCGGGCACTACGCGATGCAGGCCGCGGAGCAGGACATGGTCGGCGTGTGCTTCACCGGCGCCGGCCTCAGCGTGGTGCCGACGTTCGCCTCGAAGCCCATGCTCGGCACCAATCCCATCGCGATCGCCGCGCCCGCGCGCCACGAGGCCCCGCTCCTGTTCGACGCGGCGACGTCCGCGATCGCCGGCAACAAGATCCGGCTCGCCATCCGCGTCGCCTCGCCGCTGCTGCCGGGGTGGGTGACCGACCGCGACGGCGTGCCGATCATGGAAGAGAAGCCGGTGTTCGATCGCGACCAGTACTACCAGGCGCCGCTCGGCGGCACGCGCGAGCAGGGGTCGCACAAGGGCTACGGCTTCGCGCTCATGGCCGAGGTGCTCTCGACGATGCTCTCCGGCGCGCTCCCGACCATGCTGGTCCCGGGCAGCGGCTCGAAGAACCACTTCGCCGCGTACAACATCGAGGCGTTCACCGACGCCGAGGGGTTCCGGGATTCCATGGACGCGATGCTGCGCACGCTGCGCACCGCGCCGCCCGCGCCGGACCGGGAGCGCGTGCTCTATCCCGGCCTGCTCGAGCACGAGGAGCAGGCGCACCGCCGCGCGCACGGCATCCCGCTCCACAAGGAAGTGCTGCAGTGGTTCGCGGAGTGCACCGCGGAGCTCGGGATTCCGACGCTCGCGCCGCTGCGCTAGTGCCCGGCGGGTAGCTCCGCCAGCTCGATCAGCACGTTGCCGGTGGCGGACGGATCGAGGAACGCGATCCGCGAGCCGCCGTGGCCGGGGCGCGGGGTCTCGTCGCGCAGCTTCACGCCTTTCGCCTTCAGCTCCGCCAGCGCGCCGTCGATGTCCTCCACCTCGAAGCAGATGTGGAAGAGCCCGGGCCCTTTCTCGCTCATCCACTTCGTGACGCCGGACTCCGGGCCCTGGCCTTCGAGCAGCTCGATGTAGGTCTGGCCGACGGGGAGCATCGCGAGGCGCGTCTGGCCGATCTGCTCCTCGTACTCCAGCGGGATGCCGAACGTGTTCTTCAGCAGGTCGATCGACTGCGTCAGCGACTCCACGGCGATCGCGATGTGCTCCACGCGCTTGATCTTCACGGGCTGGCTCCTTCCGTTGCGGTCAGCGCTCGAAGAACTCGAGCATGAGGCGGTTCACTTCGGGCGCGTTCTCGTAGGCCGACCAGTGTCCGGCGTTCGGGATGCGATGGACGTCGAGGCTGCCGCCGCGCGCCTCGCGGATCTCGCCGATCAGCAGGTCGGCGGGGCGGAACGCCGAATCGTCGCCCACGCCCCACAGCAGGCGGATCTTGCACGTGAGGGTCTTCAGATCGTCGAGCAGCGTGCCGCCGGCGCTCACCTTGCGGCTGTCGAAGCGCGCGTGCCGGACGCCGTAGCTCTGGATGTCGACGGCCTGCTCGTCCGCGCTCGCCGGCGCGCTCAGCATGTTCACCAGCAGGTTGTGACGCGCGACCTCGCGGAAACGCGCCTCGTCGTCGCCGGCGTCGCGATAGCTGCGCGTCGGGCGCTCGCCGAACTTCCGCGCGGGAAACCCGGCGGTCGACACCAGGCACAGATACGTGACGCGCGGCCCCAGCCGGCGCGCGAGGTTCGTCGCGATGGCGCCGCCGAAGGAGAAGCCCGCGAAGCGCAGCGGCGCGTCGCCCGGGAACATGGCGACGAACAGCGCGTGGACGAGGTCCAGATACTCCGGCCCCGTGGTCTCACGGGGCACGGGCGCGGAGGCGCCGTAGCCCGGATGATCGAGCGCGTGCACGGTGAAGCGCGCGGCGAGCGCGTCGACGTTGCGCACCCAGTGCTGCCACCAGCCCATGCCGCCGTGGAAGAGCACGACGTCGGGCCCGACGCCCTGCCGCCGCACCGCCAGTCCCGAACGGCTGTCGCCGGTCACGCGACGCGGGGGCGCACGCGCTCGGCGAAGAGCGTCAGCTGCTCGTCGAGCTCGCGCGCATCCGCGGCGAGCAGCTCGCACACGAGGTGCTCGACCCCGCAGGCCTGCAGCTCGGCGAGCTGATCGATCAGCGCCGCCGGCTCGCCGGACAGCACGCGGCCCGCATGCGCGGAGGGCGGCGCGGTCTGGCCGGGCTTCAGCACGCGCACGTCGTTGCGAAGCGTGATCGCGGGCGGGGTGGCGCGTCCGCGCTCGGCGCTGAGCTTGGCGAGGCTTTCGCGGCCGGCGCGCAGCTCGTCGGGCGACCGGTTGATCGGATGCCACGCGGCGCCGACCTCGACCGTGCGGCGCAGCGCCGCCTTGCTGTGACCGCCGACCCAGATCGGCGGATGCGGCTTCTGGACGGGCTTGGGCTCGCACAGGATGCCGCGGAAGCTCGTGAACGCGCCGTCGAACGACGGCTCGCGCTCGGTCCACAGCACCCGCATGGCGCGCAGGTACTCGTCGGTCATCGCGCCGCGCGCCTTGAACGGCACGCCGAGCGCGTCGCTCTCCGCTTCCACCCAGCCCGCGCCGACGCCGAGCACCACGCGCCCGCCGCTGAGCGCGTCCAGCGAGGCGACCATCTTCGCGGTGACCACCGCGTTGCGGTAGGGGACGATGAGCACCGTGGTCCCCAGCCGCACGCGGCTGGTGGCGCCGGCGATCAGCCCGAGCGTGATCAGCGGGTCGAACACCGTCTCGCCGAAGTTCTTCACGTTGGCGTGCGGGACGACGACGTGATCGCTGACCCACACGGAGTCGTAGCCGAGCTGCTCGGCGCGCACCGCGGTGGCGCGGATGATCGCGGGCGTGGCGAGGTGGCGGACGTTCGGAACCCAGACCCCGAACTTCATGCGCGCTTCGGCTGGGACGCGAGCCACTCCGGGGCGGACGGCAGGTTCGGATCGCGCGGCCGGAGCGCGTAGTAATACGGGATCAGCGGGAAGTACGCGTCGGCGAGCCGGCGCAGCTCGGTGATGGGCGCCGGGTTGAGGTCGACCCGCAGGTCGACGATGGCGTACGGCTCGCGATCGACCACGTAGAGCCCGCCCGACACTTCGCCGTTCGGCTGGCCGCCCGCCGCCTTGCCCGCTTCCAGGGCCAGGAGGAGCCGCTCCCATAGCGGCCGGTCGGCCGTCTTCTCGAAGGTCTCGAACATGCCGTCGGCCACCGCGGCGCCCACCACCATGTTGGTGGTGACGACGACGTGGCGGGCGATCCGATGACCCGCCCACACCTTGTTCTCCGCGCCGGTGCGCGCCGCCCCGAGGCCGGTCACGTCGAGCGCGCCGAGCTGGCGGCGCTCCACGAACTGATCGGCGGCGGTCATCTGCCCCACGACCGCGGGCGCCGAATGGCCCGCGCGTAACAGGTTGAGCCCGAGGTGCCCCAGGCGCGGGTTCGTGCTCGCCTGGCTGACGACGGCGCCGACGCCCGGCGCCACGTGGATGCAGCGGGAGCCCACCGCCATCTCGCTGGTGGCGATCGCCACCCCGAACATCCCGGTCCGCTCGCAGTGGCCGATCAGGGAGAAAGTCATGGTGGGCCGAGGGTGGCGTGGACCGCGCAGCCAGTCAAGACGTGCCGGTTCGGCGGGGCGCCTGCGATAGGATGAGCGCCGCATCGACGTCCGCAGTCGACGTCGCCAGGAGGTCCAGTGGCACGGCTCAACGTTCGGCTCATCGCCCTGATCGCTCTCGTCCTCGGCGCGCTCGCGTCGCCCGCGTGGGCCGGCCCGCCGACGGAGGCGCTGCAAGGCTACGTGACCCGCGTGCTGACGGTCCTCGACGATCCGGCGATGCGCGAGCCGCAGAACAGCGCGGCCCGGCACAAGGCCGTGCGCGCGATCGCGGACGAAGGCTTCGATTTCCAGGAGGCCTCCCGTCGTGCGCTCGGCCCCGCCTGGAATGCGCGGACGCCCGCGGAGCGCGCGCGCTTCGTGGAGCTGTTCACCGGCCTCATCGACGGCGGCTACTTCTCGAAGGTGGCCGGCTACAACGGCGAGAAGATCTCGTACGACACGGAGACGACGACCGGCAACGAGTCCGTCGTGCCCGTGAAGGTCACCACGAAGAGCGGCAAGGTGACCCCGGTCGTCTTCCGGCTCGTGAAGAACGCCGAGGGACGCTGGCGCGTGTACGACGCGGCGTTCGAAGGCATGAGCCTCGTCACGAACTACCGCGCGCAGTTCGCGCGGGTCCTGAAGAACGGCTCGTATCAGGAGCTCGTGACGAAGCTCGAAGAGCGCGTGGAGGCCCTGCGCAAGCCGAAGTAACGTCGCCGGGGTACGATGGGCCGGCATGGCCAGCCCGGTGCTCGAATGGCTGCTCGACCGCGGCGGCGCGAGCTCGGTCCTCGTCGAGGAGGGGCCCTCCGGGCGCGTGCTCCGCGCGGCCGAGGCGGTGCGCGCCGGCGAATTGCTGCTCGTCGTGCCGCGCGCGCTGCTCGTGACCATTGCCGATGCGCGTCGCATGGTGGCGACGGGCCCCTTCGCCGCCGCGCTGCCGGTCGCGCGTCCCTACACCACGCTCGCGCTCTTCCTGCTCGATACGCTGGCGCGCGGGGGGCCGTGGTCCCCGTACGTGGCGCCGCTGGCGCGCCAGCGGCCCCGGACGCCGCCGTTCTTCACCGAGGCGGAGCTCGCGGAGCTGGCCGGCTCGTGGGTCGTCGAGCGCGCGCGGCGCAGCCGTCGCGCGCTCGAGCGCAGCTTCGCGACCGTGCGCGCCGCGCTGCCGGACAGCACGCCGCTCACGTACGAGCAGTTCGCCTCCGCCCGGGCGCTCGTGCTCTCGCGCGTGTTCGAGGACACGGTCGACGGCGTCGAGACGCAGATGCTCGCGCCCATCGTCGATCTTGCCGATCATCACGAGCGGCCCGAGGCGTCGTGGGGGTACGACGCGGGCGCGCGCGCCTTCGTGCTGGTCGCGCGGCGCGACGTCGCCGCGGGCGAGCTCGTGCACATCAGCTACGGCAGCAAGCCGGCCGGCGAGTTCTTGCTGATGTACGGCTTCGTGCCGGCGGGGGCGCGCGGGGTGGCGCGGCTGCGGTTACCGAAGCTGCCCGCCGGTGACGCGCTGGCGCGCATGGCGGCGGCGATCGGCGTCCACGACGCGGACGGCGTCGGGCTGCGCGTGCGCGAGAACGACCGCCGGGCGCGTCGCCGGCTGCTGACGTATCTGCGGCTCGTCCACGCGAGCCCCGCCGAGCGGCGCGCGATCGCGAGCGCCGGGCAGCCGCCCGCCGGGCCGCTGTCGCCGCGGACCGAGCGCACGGTCGCGCGGACGATCGCGGAGGCGTGTACCGCCGCGCTCCGCCGCTTTCCGCCCGTGCCGGTCGTGGCGGCGTCATCCGACGATCCCGGCGCGCGGGATCGTGCGCTCGTGCGCGAGAGTGAAGAGCGCGTGCTGCGCGGGCTGCGCCGGCGCGTGCGGCGGCGCCTCCGGGCGACCCCGGGCCCGGCGCCGGGGAGCGTCTGATACAGTCTGCGCGAACCGGCCCGACGCCGGAGGGAGGGTCCGATGGCCGAGCGTGAGCTGACCTACGGCGAGGCGGTGCGCGAGGCGATCGCGGAGGAGATGCGGCGCGATCCGCGCGTGTTCCTCATCGGCGAGGACGTGGCGGAGGCCGGGCATCCCTTCAAGACCCTGCTCGGGCTCGTCAACGAGTTCGGCACCAAGCGCGTCATCGACACGCCGATCTCCGAGCCGGGCTACGCGGGCATCGGCGTCGGCGCCGCGATGACCGGCATGCGGCCGATCGTGGACGTGATGTTCGGCGACTTCATCACGCTCACCATGGACCAGATGGTCAACCAGGCCGCGAAGACGCACTACATGTCGGGCGGCAAGCTGAAGTGCCCGATCGTCTTCCGCACCACGCTCGGCGCGACGCGCCGTTCCGCGGCGCAGCACTCGCAGTCGCTGCACGCGTGGGTGAGCCACATCCCCGGCCTCAAGGTGGCGCTGCCCTCCACGCCCTACGAGGCGAAGGGCCTGATGAAAACCGCCATCCGCGACGACAGCCCGGTGGTGATCTTCGAAGACAAGATGATGTACCGCGTGAAGGGCCCGGTGCCGGACGACGACTACACGGTGCCGTTCGGCGTGGCGAACGTGGTGCGCGAGGGGCGCGACGTCACGATCGTGGCCACGAGCAGCATGGTGCAGGTGGCGCTGGACGCCGCGGCGCTGCTGGAGAAGGACGGGCTCAGCGCCGAGGTCGTCGACCCGCGCACGACGTGGCCGCTCGACAAGCAGGCGCTGATCGACTCCGCGAAGAAGACCTCGCGCGCGATCGTGGTGGACGAGGGCTACGAGCGCTACGGCGTGACGGCGGAGATCGCCTCGGTGATCGCGGACGGCGCGTTCTACTACCTCGACGCGCCGGTCAAGCGCATCGGCGCCATGGACGTGCCGGTGCCGTTCTCGCCGGTGCTGGAAGACCTCACGGTGCCGTCGCCGGACAGCGTCGCCGCCGCCGCGCGCACGCTGTGCGGGAAGGGGAGATAGATGGAGATCGTGTGGGCGATCGGCGCGCTCGCGGGCTGGTTCGCGTTGATGCGCTGGGTGCTGCCGCGCTTCGGCGTGCGCACCTGAATGTCGGGCGCCTGCGAGACCGGGGACCGGTCTCGCGCATCCGCGGAGGCGACGCAGGAGACCAAGCGCTAGCGACGATGTATCCGTTTCGGGACTTCCGAACGGCCCGCCGACTCAGCTATATGCTGATCGATGGGGAGGCGAGGATGGCGGTCGACATCGACACCGAGACGGCGCGGCGTAAGTTCACGCGCGAGGAATACCACCGGATGGGCGAGGTGGGCATCCTCAAGCCCGACGATCGCGTCGAGCTGATCCGAGGCGAGATCATTCAGATGTCGCCGATCGGCCGCCGGCATGTGGCTTTCGTGGACAATCTCAACACGCTCCTGGTTCGTCGCCTCCCCGATCAGGCGATCGTCTCGGTCCAGAACCCTGTGGCGTTGTCGGACGAGTCGGAGGCCCAGCCGGATCTCAAAGTGCTGCGCCGTCGGGCCGTACCGTTCAAGGTCAGGGAAGCGTGGGCGGACGACACGCTCCTCGTGATCGAGGTCGCGGAAAGCTCGTTGCGATACGACCGGTCGATCAAGCGACGGCTCTACGCAGAAACGGGTGTTCCCGAGTACTGGATCGTCGATTGCGCATCCGAGGCCGTAGAGATTCATCGCGATCCGCACGACGACAGCTATCGCAGCGTCACGCGCGTGTCCGGGGCAGCCTCGACGGTGAGCCCGCAGGCCTTCCCCGACGTCGTCCTCACGCTCGCCGAGATCTTCGCTTAGGCGTATCCTCCAGCCACTCGCCTGACCGACCGCAGGGACTCCGACGGGAGGGCCTCATGACCCCATCGCTCGTCCTCGCAGCGCTCCTGGTCTTCGCCTCCGCCGCTCACGCCCAGCAGCCCGCCGGCAAGATGACCGTCGCCTGGCACGTCACCGTCGCGCCGAGCTGGTTCGACCCGTCCACGGCGCCGCCGCAGATCACGCCGTTCGGGGTGCTCTACGCGATGCACGACGCGCTCGTCCGCCCCTATCCGGGTCACAAGATGGGCGCGAGCCTCGCCGAGTCGTGGAAGGAGAGCGCCGACGGCAAGTCGTACGAGTTCAAGCTGCGCCCCGGGCTCAAGTTCCACAACGGCGAGCCCGTCACCACCGAGGACGTGAAGTTCAGCTTCGAGCGCTACAAGGGCGCCGCCGCGAAGCTGCTCCAGGACAAGGTCCGTGAGGTCGAGATCGTCAGCCCGGCGGTCGTGCGGTTCCATCTGAAAGAGCCGTGGCCGGACTTCATGACGTTCTTCGGGACCACCGCGAGCGCCGCCGGCGTCGTGGTGCCGAAGAAGTACGTCACGCAGGTCGGCGACGACGGGTTCAAGAAGCACCCGATCGGCGCCGGTCCCTACAAGTTCGTGAGCCACCAGCCGGGCGTGGAGATCGTGCTCGAGGCGAACACGGGCTACTGGCGCCGCGTGCCGAAGGTGAAGACGCTCGTGATGAAGAGCGTGCCGGAGGCGACCACGCGCGCGGTGATCCTCAAGAGCGGCGAGACCGACATGTCGTTCGCGCTCGACGGCCCGGACGCGGAGGACATCAAGCGCGACCCGCGCATGCAGATCGTCGCCTCGAAGCACGCCTCCATCTTCTGGGTCGAGTTCCCGGACCAGTGGGACACGAAGTCGCCGTGGCACGACAAGCGCCTGCGCCAGGCGGTGAACCACGCGCTCGATCGGCAGAAGATCAACGAGGCGGCGTGCCTCGGGTTCTGCCCGCCCGCGGGCGTGATCGTGCCGCGGGTGATGGAGTTCGCGCTCCAGGCGGAGCCGCCGGCGTACGACGTGAAGAAGGCGAAGCAGCTCCTCGCCGAGGCGGGCTATCCCAACGGGCTCGACGCCGGCGAGTTCACCGCGATCCCCGGCTTTCCGACGGTGGCCGAATCGGTCGTGAACTACCTGAACGCGTCGGGCATCCGCGTCCGGCTGCGTGGCATGGAGCGCGCGTCGTTCTACGCCGCCTGGAACGCCAGGCAGCTCAAGGGCCTGTTCATGACCGCCGTGGGCAACTCCGGCAACGCGGCGAGCCGCGTCGAGGCCTTCATGCAGTCGAAGGGCGCGTACGCGCGGGGCGGCTATCCCGACATCGACGACCTGTTCCTGCAGCAGGCGCGCGAGCGCGACGCGAAGAAGCGCGAGGCGCTCCTGCACCGGATCCAGCAGCTCACGATCGACCGGGTGATGTTCGCGCCGGTCATGGACCTGCGCGTCCTGCAGGGCATCGGCCCGCGGATCGCGAAGCACACGATCACGGACATCTGGATGAGCCCGTGGCCGTCGTACGAGGACGTCGAGCTCAAGGACTAGCCGCGCGCGGTTGCGACGGCGGCGACGCGCGTGCTAGCGTCGCCGTTCGTGAGCACCGAGATCCGGGACGCGCGGTTCACCGCCGTGGTCGGGCGGTCGGTGGAGTTCGAGAAGATCGCGGGCGACTGCCTCTTCACCGAGGGTCCGTTGTGGCACCCCCGCGAGCGCTACCTCCTCTGGAGCGACATGCCCGGCGACCACCTCCGCCGGTGGTCGGCGCAGGACGGCGTGACGACGTTCCGGAAGCCGTGCCACAAGTCGAACGGCCTCACGTGGGATCGCGAGGGGCGCCTGCTGGTGTGCGAGCACGGCTCGAGCCAGGTGACGCGGACCGAGCGCGACGGGCGCAGCACGACGCTGGCGTCGCACTACGAGGGCAAGGAGCTCAACAGCCCGAACGACCTCGTGTGCGGCGCCGACGGCGCGATCTACTTCAGCGATCCGCCGTATGGCCGCGCCGAGTACTACGGGGTCCCGCGCCCGCGGCAGCTCGCGTTCCAGGGCGTGTACAAGGTGGGGCCGGGCCCGCGCTCGCCCGTGCTGCTCGTGGACGACTTCGACCGGCCCAACGGTCTCTGCTTCTCCCTCGACGGGCGCCGGCTCTTCATCAACGACACCGCGCGGCAGCACATCCGCGTGTTCGACGTCGCGGCCGGCGGCGGGCTCACCGGCGGCGCCGTGTGGGCGGAGACGAAGGGCGAGGGCAACGGCGCGCCCGACGGCATGAAGCTCGACTCGGCCGGCAACCTCTATTGCACCGGGCCCGGGGGCATCCACGTGTTCGCGCCGGACGCGACCGCGCTCGGCGTGATCCGCGTGCCGGAGCACGCCGCCAACATGGCGTTTGGCGACGACGATCTCCGCTCGCTCTACATCACCGCGTCCACCTCGGTGTACCGCATCCGCGTGCAGGTGCCCGGGCTGGCCGCGCTGTGAGCCGTCCGCTCGTCCTTCGCTAGAACGCGATCCACCACTCGCCGTCGAGGCGGGTGATCGCGCCGTCGTCCCGCGCGACCGTGGCCAGCAGCTCGCGGTCGCGGGCGTGGAGCATGACCCAGTTGTCGGCGCCCGTCATGAGGCACCCGCGCTCGATGCACGCCTCCATCACCCGCGCGTCGAAGCGCCCGGAGACCGCCGTGCAGCCCGCGCGCCACGCCTCGGCGAAGAGATGCTCGAGCACGGCGCCCGCCGCGCCCGGGCGTGTTCCGATGTGCGCCACGCGCGCGTTCGCGCCGGACTTCATGTAGGCGACGTACCAGCCGAGCAGGCTACCGCGGTCGTCGAGCACCCGGCTCCGGCGCAGCGGGCCATAGCTGCGTTTGCGCTGCAGCATCGCCAGGAGCCAGGCGAGGGATGTCGCGTCGTAGTCCCCGCGGAGCGCCCGGCGGTCGGCGCCGCCGGTGAGGTAGGCGAGCAGGCCGGCGTCCGTCAGGGCTTCCCGCTCGGTGCGCGGCGGCGGTGACGGCGCATGGAAGCGGCGGACGACGCGGGTGGTGAGGACGTCCGCCGGCGCCGCCGCGAGCGCGCCGACGGCGGCGAGGACCCCCGTGCGCGCCATCGTGGAGAGCGCCTGACGCACCGGGCGCAGGAGGCGGACCCACGTGAGGCTGCTGGAGTACGCCGTCACCCCGCCGAAGTACTCCCAGAGGCGCCGCGTCTTCCACGACGCGACGTCGGCGACCGAGACGTCCTGCGGCCCCTGGAAGAGCGTGCGCAGGAGCTGGAGCGCGACCGCGGGCCCGGCGCCCGGCGCGGCGCTGAAGTGCGTGGTGGCCGCCACCCGCAGGCGGGCGCCCTCGAGCGTCATTGGCCGCGGGATCACGCCGAGGAATCCGACGATGCGGTCGCCGGTCTCGCAGACCAGTGACGAGATCCGGTCGTCCACCCACGGATGCTGGAAGAACAGCTCGTCGAAGTAGGCGGCGAGGGACCGCGCGTCGTCGTGCTCGCTCTCCTCGACGCCGCTTCTCAGCGCGAGGACGGCGGGGATGTCGTCGCGGCGGAAGGGGCGGATGCGGGTCAAAGGGTGCGAGGACAGGCGGTGGCGTGACTCGGGGAGCACATCGGGCGGGTGCAAGTGCAAGCGGTATACCGCTCAGACGCGCGCTCCAGCGCCGTCCCACGGGCGCCGGCGAGCCGCCGCGAGCGGCGATATCAGACGAAGGGATTGCGAAGCTTACGGACTGGATTCTGCTTCGGCCGCGGAATCGCGACCCGCCACGCGCCGAGACACGCCCGAAACGCATCCGGCCACTCGTCGGTGGCTTCGATGATGACGCGCGGCCCCTCCCGTCGCACCACGACTTCGTCCTGTCCGTCGAACCGGCAGTCCCTCGGAAGCCGGACGGCCTGACTCCCACCGCTTGCGAAGAGCTTGGCGCGCGTCCCTTTCATGGCGGAAGTCTAACGTCGGTATTCAGGCCGTCAATGCCGCGGCTTCGATGCAGATCTCGCTGGGGCGGCAGGTGCCGACGTCCGGTGTGAGCGGCGACGAGCCGAGCCGCGGGTCGTGACGTCGCCGCGCTTCACGCGGAATCCGATCGCTCGTGGTGCCGTTGGAGCGGGCGGCGACATCAGTTCACGGATGGCGTCGAAGACCATGTCGAACTTCGCGTCATACTTCTTCTGAAGCGCGGTGACTTTCGCGTCGAGCTCTTCGTAAGAGATCAGGAGCGCACGAGCCCGGACGAAGGCGCGCATGATTGCGATGTTTGCTGCGATCGCCCGAGGACTACGGAGGACACTCGACAGCATCGCCACGCCTTGCTCGGTGAATGCGTACGGGAGGTGACGACGGCCGCCCCAGGTATCCGTCCCGCTTGAGGTCACAGTTTGTGACCTCAAGTCTGGGAGCTCCTGCCGGGTGAGTCGAAACATGAAGTCGTCGGGAAAGCGTTCGATGTTCCGGCGCACGCTCTGGAGCAGCGCCTTGGTGGGCAGCCCGTAGACTCGCGCGAGGTCGGCATCCAGCATCACCCGCTTGCCGCGGGCCGAGAAGATGGTGTGGTGAATGTCGATTGCCATCGCTCGGCATGCTAGCTGCGCGAAGCAGCCGACGGAATGTCCCTGGTTTGATACAGTTCCGGCAGCCGAGGGGTGGACGGAGGCCGGGAATGTCGATTCAGTCGGGCTGCGTGAGGATCTGAGTAATGCCCGCCAACGTCATCATGCCCGCGCTCGAGATGGCCCAGGAGACCGGCAAGGTCATCCGCTGGCTCGTGGCGCCGGGCACGCGCGTCGAGAAGGGGCAGGCGATCGTCGAGATCGAGACCGACAAGATCACGGTCGAGATCGAGGCGCCGGCGTCCGGCGTGCTGGGCTCGGTGACCGCGAACGAAGGCGACGTGGTGCCCGTGGGCACGACGATCGCGGTGATCGCGGCGGCCGGGGAGGTGGTGCAGAGCTCGGCGGCGCCCGCCGCGTACGTCGCGCCGGTCTACTCCGCGACGGCGCCGGTCGAGCCCGCTGCTCCGCCGGCCGATGCGCGCGTGAAGGCCTCGCCGCTCGCGCGGAAGCTCGCGGAGCAGCACGGCGTCGACATCGCGCAGATCCGCACGGCGAGCGGCAAGGTCGAGAAGGCCGACGTGCTCGCGTACGTCGAGCAGCGCGGCGGCGCGTCCGCGGGGAACGGCGCGCGGCTGTCGCCCGCGTCGCCGAAGGCGCGTCGCCTGGC
>Ga0194131_10000699_pt1 | contig 57018 bp, 53 predicted proteins | sample TA2KigO120mmetaG_FD_148631 | JGI IMG/M metagenome (GOLD analysis project Ga0194131, IMG submission 148631) | Freshwater microbial communities from Lake Tanganyika, Tanzania - TA2015053 Kigoma Offshore 120m | ecosystem: Environmental > Aquatic > Freshwater > Lake | place: Tanzania: Lake... | reverse complement strand
CCGCGCTCTACTCGGTCCTCATCGGCCTCGGTCTGCTGCCGGAAGAGAAGGTCGACAACCTGCGGCGGCTGCACGGCCTGCCGGGGCATCCGCACGTGGAGACGCCGTACATCCAGGCCAACACGGGTTCGCTTGGCATGGGCATCTCCAAGGCGAAGGGAATGGCGATCGCCAACCGGCTGGCAGGACAGCCGCGCCGCATCTTCGTGCTGACCGGCGACGGCGAGCTGCAGGAAGGGCAGTTCTGGGAGTCGCTGGTGTCCGCCGCCAACGGCCGCCTCGGCGAGATCGTGGCCATCGTCGATCACAACAGGATTCAGTCCGACACGTGGGTGCGCGACGTCAGCCACCTCGGCGACCTCGACGCGAAGTTCCGCGCGTTCGGCTGGCACGTCTCGCGCGTGGACGGCCATGACGTGGCGGCGCTCGAGAAGACCTTTCGCGGCCTGGACGGCGTGACCGATCAGCCGAAGGTGGTCATTGCCGAGACCGTGAAGGGCCGCGGCGTGTCGTTCATGGAAGGGCCGGCGATGAAGGCCGGCGAGCTGTACAACTATCACTCCGGCGCGCCCACGGAGGCCGAGTACGCGGCCGCCTCTCGGGAGCTCCTCGAGAAGGCCCGCTATGTGTTCGGCAACCTCGGGCTCGGTGCCCCCGCGACGCGCGCGGGACAGCGCCCGGCCCGCCGCGAGCCGCGCGACACGCACAACCTGATCGACGCCTACAAGGAGGCGCTCCTCGAGCAGGGCGGCCGCAACAGGCACATCGTCGTCCTCGACGCGGACCTGGTGAAGGACTGCGGCCTCGTGCCGTTCGCGGCGAAGTACCCCGAGCGGTTCGTCGAATGCGGCATCGCCGAGCAGGACATGGTGTCGATGGCCTGCGGCATGGCGCGCCGCGGCGCGCTGCCGATCGCGCACTCGTTCGCATGCTTCCTCGCCGCGCGGCCCAACGAGCAGATCTACAACCAGTGCAGCGAGGGGTCGAAGGTCATCTACGTCGGTTCGCTGGCCGGCCTGCTGCCGGGCGGACCCGGGCACTCGCACCAGTCGGTGCGTGATATCTCCGCGCTCGCGTCGGTCCCGAACCTGGTGCTGGCCGAGCCGGCGGCCGAAGGGGAAGTGCACGCGCTCTTCGATCACCTGGTCGACACGCTGCCCGACAGCGCCTATCTGCGGCTGGTGTCCGTCAAATGGCCGCTGCCGTTCGCCTATCCGGCCGCGCAGCGCGTCCAGGTCGGGCGCGGCTGGACCGTGCGCGAGGGCCGCGATGTGGTGGTCTTCGGCTACGGGCCGTGGCTGCTGTCCAATGCCTGGCATGCGATCGAGGACATCGAGAAGGTCTCTGACGCGCGCATCCGCCTCGTCAACCTGCCGTGGCTGAACCGCGTGGACCCGGCCTGGCTCCGCGAGGCGATCGGCCCGGCCCGCGCGGTCGTGACGCTGGACAACCATTACGTCCACGGCGGACAGGGGGAGATGCTCGGCGCGGCGATCGCGGAGCTCGGCCTCGATCCGGCGGTCAGGGTTACGCGCACGGGCGTCACCGAGCTGCCCGAGTGCGGCACCAACGACGAAGTCCTGGCCTACCACGGGCTGGATGTCCCAGGGCTCGTGAAGACCATCGGCGCCGCCGCGCGGCTCCTCGTCTCGGCCGCGCGCTAGATGACGGTTCTCTTCTGGGACATCGACGGCACGCTGCTGACGACCGCGCGCGCGGGCGTCTTCGCCTGGGACGATGCGGTGCGTGAGGTGACCGGACGCGATTTCGAGCTCGCCCAGATCCGCATCGCCGGTCTCACGGACTATCAGATCGCGGTGAAGACCTTCGAGTCGATGGGCATCGAGGCCGACGAGGCGTTGCTGCATCGCATGGTGGACCGCTACGGCGAGCTGCTGCCGGCGAGCCTGCCGCGCCGCACGGGCCGCGTGCTGCCGAACGTGCGTGAGATTCTCGAGCACCTGCGCGACCGCTCCGACGTGCGCTCGTACCTGCTGACCGGCAACACGCGCGCGGGCGCGCAGGCCAAGCTCACCCACTACGACCTCCTGCACTTCTTCCCCGACGGCGCGTTCGCGGAAGACGCCGGGGAGCGCTCAGCCATTGCGGCGCGGGCGCTGGAGCTGGTGCGGCGCGCGCACGCCGACGTCGCGGACGACAAGGTGTTCGTCATCGGCGACACGCCGCACGACATCCACTGCGCGAACGCCATCGGCGCGCGCACGATTGCCGTCGCGACCGGCGGCTATCGCATCGACGAGCTCCGCGCGCACGACCCCTGGCGCGTGTTCGAGGAGCTGCCGCCGCCGTGCGATTTCGCGCGGCTCGTCGCATGAAGCACGCCATCCGGAAATTCCCGGCGCTGTGGCGCGCCACCCGCCTCCTGCGCCGCTGGTACCACGCGCGGTACGAGGCGTACCCGGACTGGACCGCGCCGCTGGCCGCTGACCCAGACCTCTGGCAGTCGGCGCGCGCCGCGGCCCAGGGCGGGCAGAAGGTGCTGATGGCCAGCTCCATCGGCGCCTACGCGCATGCGATCACGCTCGAGAGCGCGCTCGCGGCCGCGTTGACGTTCCGCGGCGCCGAGGTCCACGCGCTCCTCTGCGACGGCGCGGTGCCGGCCTGTGCCGAGTGCGAGGCGTCGCTCTATCCGGACGTGCAGACGTTCGTGACGCGCGGTCCCAGCCGCGACCTGTGCCGCGACTGCCGCTGGCCGGCCGAGCAGGTCTACGCGCAGCTCGGCCTCCGTGTGCACCGCTACAGCGAGTGGCTGAGGGCCGAGGACCGCGCCGAGGCGCGGCACATTGCCGCGACGCTCCCGCTGGGGCAGATCGAGACGTTCGAGCTCGACGGCCTGAAGATCGGCGAGCACGCGCACGCCGGCGCGCTGCGGTTCTTCGCCTCGGGGTCGCTCGACGAGCCCCAGGCAGAGGCCGTGTTGCGGCGGTATCTCGAGGCGGCGCTGCTCACGGCCTACGCCACGCGCCGTCTGCTGCGCGCACTGGGATTCTCCTCCGTCGTGCTGACGCACGGCATCTACGTGCCGTGGGGCATCCTCGCCGAGGTCGCCCGCCAGGAGCGGGTGCGCGTCTCCACCTGGAACGTCGCCTACCGCAAGCGCCGGTTCATCTTCAGCCACCACGACACGTATCACCACACGCTGCTCACCGAGCCGCGCGACGCCTGGGAGGAGCACGAGCTCTCCACCACGCAGGAGCGCAGCCTGATGCAGTACCTCTCGAGCCGCCGCGAGGGTCTCTTCGACTGGATCGTCTTCCATCGGCCGACCAAGCAGGACCCGCAGGAGATCGCGCGCCAGGCGGGCATCGATCGGTCGCGCCCGGTCATCGGCCTGCTGACCAACGTCTCCTGGGACGCCCAGTTGCACTACCCGGCCAACGCGTTCGCGAACATGCTGGAGTGGCTGGTCCAGACGTGCGAGTACTTCGCGACGCGGCCGGACCTGCAGCTCCTCATCCGCGTGCACCCGGCCGAGATCAGCGGCTTCCCGCCGTCGCGGCAGCCGGTCCTCGCCGAGCTCGCGAAGCGCGTGCCGCGGCTCGCGCCCAACATCATCGTCGTGCCGCCCGAGAGCGGGTTGAGCACCTACGGCCTGATGTCCCTGTGCAACGCCGCCATCATCTACGGCACCAAGATGGGCGTGGAGCTGACGAGCGTCGGCCTGCCGGTGATCGTCGCGGGCGAGGCGTGGATCCGGAACAAGGGGCTCACGCATGACGCGAGCTCGCCGCAGGCATATTTCCGGATCCTCCAGCAGCTGCCGTTTGCCGAGCGGCTTGGTCCGGACCAGCTCGCGCGGGCGCGCCGCTACGCCTACCACTTCTTCTTCAACCGCATGATCCCGCTGCCCTTCATCGACCCCAAGGCCGGGTTCCCCATCTACCGGCTGAAGCTCAACAGGCTCCAGGAGCTGCTGCCCGGCGCCTCCCAGGGTCTGGATACAATCTGCGAGGGCATCCTGGGCGGGACGCCGTTCCTCCTGCGCGACAAGGACGCCCGTCCCCGGGAACTCGTCACTTCGTCCGCTACGTGATTCTTCACGTCGCCGTCTTCATCGTCGCGACGGTGGCCGCCGTGGCCCTCGGGGCCGTGGTACGCCGTACGGCGCCCGCTCTGGGCGCGGTGGTGCCACCGCGTCCCGACCGCTGGCACACCTCGCCCACACCCACGATGGGCGGGATCGCGATCGCGGGCGGCACGGTCGCCGGCTTCGCGATCGTCGCGTTCCAGCCATCGCTCATCGACTTCTCCAGTCCCTGGGTCGCGGTCGCGCTGGCCTCGCTCGCCATGTTCGTCGTCGGCGTGCTCGACGACCGGCTGCAGCTCTCCGCGCTGGCCAAGCTCGTGGCCTCGCTCGCCATCGGCGCCTTCTTCGTCTTTGCGCTCGCGGGCGCGGAGCCAGAAGGCGCGGCGCCGTCGTGGTACACGCTCATCGCCATCGTGTGGTTCGCGGGAATCTGCCACGGCCTGAACCTGCTCGACAACATGGACGGGCTCGCCGCCGGCGTCGGCCTCGTCGCCGCAGTGTCGCTTGCCGTCGTACTGGGCGCGACGATGGGGCCGACGCTGGTGCTGCTGCTGGTGGCGCTCGTCGGCGCGCTGCTCGGCTTCCTCTACTGGAACCGGCCGCCGGCACGCATGTTCATGGGCGACTGCGGCAGCCTCTTCATCGGCGCGGTGCTCGCGTCGGCGTCGCTCGTGCCGGTCTTTCAGACGCGCATGGCGTTCGTGAATCCTGGCGTGCTCGTGGTCCTGATCCTGATCGTGCCGCTGTTCGACACCGGTTTCGTGCTGGTGCTGCGCCGGCTCGCGGGCCGCGCCGCGACGAAGGGCGGCACCGATCACGTGTCGCACCGTCTCGTCTCGATCGGCTTCTCCGAGCGCAGCGCCGTGCGCATCCTGTACTTCCTCGGCGCGGCCGGCGGCGGCACCGCGTGGTTCCTGCAGGCGGCCACCGGCACCGAGCCGATGCTGCCGGTGGTCGCGGTCTTCGCCGTCGTGATGACGCTGATCGGCGTCTACCTCGCGCGCGTGCCCGCGTACAACGCGCAGGATTTTCAGGCGCTGCAGAAATCGTCGTTCGCCCCGTTCCTGAAGGACCTGACGTTCCGGTGGCATTTCGCCGAGGTCATGCTCGACCTCGTGCTCATCACCGTCTGCTACTACGCGGCGTTCCGGCTGCGCTTCGAGGGCGAGGACCTCGACATCTTCCTGCCGTACTTCACCGCCTCGCTGCCGGTGGTGCTCGGGTGCAAGCTGCTGGCGCTCTATCTCTCGCGTCTCTACCGGCGGTCATGGGGCACGTTCGGCCTGCGCGACATCGCCGTGGTCGTGCGGGGCGTCGGCATGGGCTCGGTGCTCTCGGTGCTGTCGGCGGTGTACCTGTACCGCATGGTCGGTTTCTCGCGGGTCGTGTTCGTGCTCGACGCGCTGCTGCTCGCTCTCGCCATCGTCGCCACCCGGGCCTCCTTCCGCGCGATGAACCTGGTGGCCGCCACGCGCAGCAAGCGCAGTCGCCGCGTGCTCGTGTACGGCGCGGGACAGTTCGGCCAGACGCTCGTGCGCGAGATGCGCGCCAACGGCAACTGGAACATGAACCCGGTGGCGTTCCTGGACGACGACCCGATGAAGGCGCGGCGATGGATCATGGGCGTGCCGGTCCGAGGCACGCTGAGCGAGCTCGAAGACGCGATGGCGCGCTACGCGGTGGACGAGGTCGTGCTGAGCAGCCCGGCGATCAACGGCAGCGTGGAGCACCGGATCCGCGACATCTGCGCGCGGCTCGGCCGTCCCGTACGCCGGCTCCATCTGGAGATCCGGTAGCTGGCCGCCGGCCGCCGGCCGCCGGCCGGCACGCTCCGCGTGGGCATCGACGGGCGCGCCTTTTCGTCGCCGGCGCCCGGCATCCGGCGCTACGTCACAGGCCTCGTCGGCGGCCTCCTGGAGCTCGACGAGCCGCTCGAGATCGTCGCGCTCGGCGGTCACGACCCGGCGGTCATTCCGGCTGGCGTCGGCCACGTCGAAGAGCCGCCGCATCCCCCCTCCAACCTGGGCTGGACCCTCGTCGGGCTGCCGCGCGCGGCCGCCCGGGGCCGCGTCTCGGTCATCCACGCGCCCGCCTACACCGCGCCCGTCTGGGCGCCCGTCCCTGTCGTGCTGACGATTCACGACGTCAGCTACGAGCTGTATCCCGAGTGGTACCCGTACCGGCGCGACTGGATGCGCCGCGCGTTCTACCGCCGCAGCGCGCGCGCCGCCGATCGCATCGTCACGGTCTCGGCGTTCTCGGCGGGTGAGATCGTGCGTGCCTACCGCATCGATCGGGGCCGCATCACGGTCGCGCCGCTCGGCGTCGATCCCGGGTTCGCACCCAGGGCCGCCGACGCCTGCGAGGTGCCCGCGGGCGTGATCGCGCCGTTCCTCCTCCACGTCGGTGACATGCACGAGCGCCGCAATCTGACGACGGTGGTGGACGCGATGTTCGAGGCGCGGCGCCACTTCGGCGCCGCGGCGGCGCTGTCGCTGGTCACCGTCGGCGCCGACCGCGGCGTCGGCGATGCGCTGTGCCGCATCGCGCGCGAGGCGGGAGCGCCCGAGGCCGTGGTCCTGCTCGGCGACGTCAGCGAGGAGCGCCTGCAGACGCTCTACCGCTGCGCCACCGCCCTGGTGTATCCCTCCATGTACGAAGGCTTCGGACTGCCGCTGATCGAGGCGATGGCCACGGGGACGCCGGTGATCGCGTCGAGCGCCGCGTCCATCCCGGAAGTAACCGGCGACGCCGCCCTCATCCTCGATCCCACCGACGCCGCCGCCTGGGCCGATGCCATCGGCCGCGTCGTCAACGACGAAGCGCTGCGGGCGAGGCTGCGCGCGTCGGGTCTTGCGCGCGCGTCGCAGTTCACGTGGCGGCGCACCGCCGAGATCACGCTGGATGTCTACCGCCGCGCTGCCTGACATCTCCGTCATCGTCGTCAGCTGGAACGGGCGGCGGTACCTCGACGAGTGCCTGACCGCGGTCGCCGCGCAGCAGGGCGTCGTGTTCGAGACCATCCTGGTGGACAACGGCTCGACGGACGGAACCGTGGAGTACGTGCGCGAACGGTATCCGTGGGTCCGCCTCGTGGTCCTGGCGGGAAACCGCGGATTCACCGGCGGGAACAACGCCGGCGCGCGGGAAGCGCGCGGCCGCTACCTCGCGTTCCTCAACAACGACACGGCGGCGGATCCGGAGTGGCTGCGCGCGCTGCGCGCGGCGGTGGACGAGGCGGCGGGGTTCTGCCTCATCACGTCGCGCGTGGTCTACATGCACGACCCGACGATTATCGACAGCGCCGGCGACGGGTTCCTCAGGTCCGGCGGCGCGTTCAAGCGGCACCACGGCGCGCGGGTCGCGGTGGCCGCGGAGTCTCGCGAGGTGTTCGGCGTGTGCGGCGCGGCGTGCCTGATCTCGCGGGCGGTGTTCGAGGAGCTCGGCGGCTTCGACGAGACCTTCTTCGCCTCGCACGAGGACGTGGACCTGTCGTACCGCGCGCGGCTGCGCGGCTACCGCTGCCGCTACGCGGCGAACGCCGTCGTTCGGCATCACGGGAGCGCCACGCTGGGCACGATCAGCGCGTCCGCCGTATTCCAGGGGCAGCGGAACCTCGAGTGGCTGTACCTCGCCAACACACCCGCGTCGCTGCTCGTGACGACGCTGCCGGGTCACCTGCTCTACAACGCGGCGGCGGCCGTGTACTTCGCGCGCCAGGGGATGCTCGTACCGTTCGTGCGCGCGAAGGTCGCGGCGCTCGGCGGCCTGCCACAGGTGCTGCGCAAGCGCGCGCGCGTGCAGGCGACGCGCAGGGTACCCGCGCGCGCCATCCAGGACCAGCTCGACACGCGCTGGCTGGCGATGAAGCGGCGTGAAAAGCGCTTCGACGTCGGGCTCGCGGAAGGCACGCGGTGATCGAGGCGTCGGCGGTGCTCGTGAACTACAACGCCGGCGCCGAGCTGCGCCGGGCGCTGCAGTCGATTGCCGACGAGCTTGGCGGCATGGCGTGGGAGGCGGTTGTCGTGGACAACGCTTCCACCGACGGCAGCGCGGAGATCGTCGCCGAGTTCGCGCCGCACGCACGGCTCCTGCGCAACGAGTCGAACGTCGGGTTTGCCCGCGGCGTGAACCAGGGCGTCGCCGCGACATCTGGCCCCGTGGTCCTCATCATGAACCCCGACTGCCGGCTGACGCCGGGCGCGTTCGCGGAGCTGAAGAAGGTGCTCAGGCGGCGCGACACGTGCGCCATCGTCGGCCCCTGCATCCTCGATCCCGACGGCTCGGTGCAGGGCAGCGCCCGCGGCGACCCGGACATGCTCACGGGGCTGTTCGGCCGCAACACGCTGCTGCGCAAGGCGCTGCCCGCTCTCGCGGTGTCGAAGCGGAACGTCGTCCCCGACGACCTCGGGGGCCGCCGGGGCATGGACAGCATGGTCGTGGACTGGCTGTCCGGGGCGTGCATGCTGGCGCAGCGCCGTGCGCTCGAGAGCGTCGGCGGCTTCGACGAGCGGTACTTCCTCTACTGGGAGGACGCCGACCTGTGCCGGCGCCTGCGGCGCGCCGGCTATCACATCCGCTACGTGCCGTCGGCGGTGGCGGTGCACCGGGTGGGACACTCGAGCCGGCGTTCGCGGGCGGCGGCGATCCGCGCGTTTCACGAGAGCGCCTACCTCTACTACATCACGCACGTGGCGCCGGGGGGCGATACGCACCGCTTCAGCCGCCGGGTCCGGCGGCGCCTGAAGCGCATCCTGGCCCGGGCACTCCTGTCGGCGCGCTGCTGGATGTACCTGGCGATGCAGTCGCCGGTCTCCTAGCGCGGTTTCGACTTCTTCGTAGTGTCCGGCTTTAGCCGGACCACACACGGCGGTGCCGATCAACTTGGTCCGGCTAAAGCCGGACACTACGACGTTTCAGAAACCGCCCTAGAGCACCTCTTCGACGAGCGCCGCCCCGTGCTCGCCGATCGCGAGGCATGCGGTGAGGCCAGGCGACTCGATGCCGGCGAGCTGCACGAGCCGCGGCTGCCGGCGATCCTTCGCGATGAAGAAGTCGGCGAACGACTCCTCCGGGCCGTGCAGCTTTGGCCGGATGCCGCTGCTGCCCAGCCGCAGGTCCGCCAGCTGCAGCTCCGGGAGCAGCGCGCGCGCGGGTTCGAGGAAGTCCTCGACCGGGATGCGGTTCTGCTCGTAGTCGTCCTTCCTCGCCTGAAAGCACACGGTCGGCCCGAGCGTCACGTGTCCGTGCGTGGTTTTCGTGAAGTGCACGCCGAGCGAATGGCCGTGCGCATGCGGGAGCGGATACACGGGACCGTTCAGCAGGCCCCGCTTCGACGGCACGAGCTCCGCGTATTCGCCGCGGCACGGGTAGATGCGGAAGTTCTCGCCGCCGAGCGCGGCGGACACCTCGTCGGCATACAGGCCCGCCGCGTTCACCACCGCGCGCGCCAGGATCGTTTCTTCCGGCGTGCGCAGCTCGAGGCCGTCGCCGGCGGCGGTCGCGCCGAGGAGACGCGTGCCGGGCAGCACGAACGCGTCGTGCTCCGTGCACAGCCTCGCCAGCGTGCGCACCAGCGCCTCGGCCTCGATGATGCCGGTGTTCGGCGAGTAGAGCGCGGCCGCGGCGCGCACGTGCGGCTCGCGCGCGCGGATGAACGCGCGGTCCACCATCCTCAGGCCCTGCACGCCGTTGGTCTCGCCGCGCGCGCGCAGCGCCTCGAGCGCCTCGATCTCGTGGTCGTCCTGCGCGACGATCAGCTTGCCCACGCGCTGGTACGGCACGCCGTGCCGCTCGCAGAACTCGCAGAGCATGCGCGCGCCGTCCACGCAGTGCCTGGCCTTCAGCGATCCAGGCGGGTAGTACATCCCGGCGTGGATGACCTGGCTGTTGTGCGTGCTCGTGCCCATGCCGGGACGCGGCTCGCGCTCCAGCACACAGACGCTGTGGCCGCGGCGCGCCAGCGCGAGCGCCGACGCCAGCCCCACGACGCCGGCGCCAATCACCGCGACATCGATGCGTTCCATGACTTCCCGATGGTACGATACGGAGTTTGCGGATGCTGCTGACGTCCTGTCCTGCATGCCCGTGACGGGCCCCGTGCTCGTGGTCGGCGCCGCCGGACGCCTCGCTGCCGCAGTCGCGCACGCGTTTGCGGGACGCGCCGTCGTCCGCCATACGCGCGCCTCGCTCGACGTCGCCGACGCTGCCGCCGTGGCGCGCGCGGCCGTCGCCGCGGCTCCGGAGGTGATTGTCAACTGCGCGGCGTTCAACGACGTCGATGGCGCCGAGGACCGGCCAGGTGAGGCGATGGCCGTGAACGCGTTCGCGGTCCGCAGCCTCGCGCGCGCCGCCGAAGCGTGCGGCGCCACGCTCGTCCACTACAGCACCGATTTCGTGTTCGACGGCGACGCCACGGCGCCCTACATCGAGGACGCCGGCCCTGCGCCGCGCAGCGTTTACGCGATGAGCAAGCTGCTGGGCGAATGGTTCGCGCTCGACGCGCCCCGCGCGTTCGTGCTCCGCGTGGAGAGCATCTTCGGGTCGCCCGCGGGCTGGAGCGGCCGCCGCGGCACGCTCGACGGAATCGTCGAATCGATCGAAGCGCACCGCGAGGTTCGGGTGTTCACCGACCGCACCGTCTCCCCGAGCTACGTGGACGACGTGGCGGCGGCGACGCGGCATCTGGTGGACGAACACGCCTCTCCCGGTCTGTACCACTGCGTCAACACGGGCTACGCGACCTGGTACCAGGTCGCCGAGGAGGCGGCGAGGATTCTGGGCGTCGCGCCGCGCCTGCACCCGGTGACGGTCGACCAGGTGTCGCTCAGGGCCGCGCGGCCGCGGTTCTGCGCGCTGTCGAACCGCAAGCTGGCCGGGGCCGGGTTCGTCATGCCCACCTGGCAGGACGGCCTGCGCCGCTGGCTCGCCGGCCGCAAACAACCGGCAGCATAGAATGAAGCGGGATTCAGGACGGAGTCATGGGTAAACGCGCGATCATCACCGGCATCACGGGGCAGGACGGCTCCTATCTCGCCGAACTGCTGCTCGACAGCGGCTACGAGGTCACCGGAATCGTCCGGAGGCTGAGTGCGTCGAACTACTGGCGCATCGAACACCTCCTCGATCGCATCACGCTGCGGCCGGCGGACCTGCTCGACCAGCTCTCGCTGGTCCGCGTGATCCAGGACGTGCGGCCCCACGAGTTCTACAACCTGGCCGCGATGTCGTTCGTGCCCGCGTCGTGGGACCAGCCGCTCCTGACCGGCGACTACAACGCCCAGGGCTGCACGCGCGTGCTCGAAGCCATCCGCCAGGTGGACACGGGCATCCGCGTCTACCAGGCGTCGTCGAGCGAGATGTACGGGCGCGTCCGGGAGGTCCCCCAGACCGAGCAGACGCCGTTCTACCCTCGCAGCCCGTACGGCGTCTCGAAGGTGTTTGGCCACTACATCACGGTCAATTACCGGGAAAGCTACGGGATGTTCGCGGCGTCCGGCATCCTCTTCAACCACGAGTCGCCCCGCCGTGGCCTCGAGTTCGTGACCCGGAAGGTCACGGACGGGGTGGCACGGATCAAGCTAGGGCTTACGGACCAGTTGGGACTGGGCAACCTGGATGCGCGCCGCGACTGGGGCTTTGCCGGCGATTACGTCCGGGCGATGTGGATGATGCTGCAGCAGGAGAAGGCCGACGACTACGTGATCGCCACCGGCGTGAGCCATTCGGTGCGTGAACTGGTGGAAGTCGCGTTCCGTCACGTCGGGCTCGATTGGCAGAAGTACGTCCGCCTCGATCCAGCCTTCCTGCGGCCTGCCGAAGTCGATCACCTGATCGGCGACGCCAGCAAGGCGCGCCGCGTCCTCGGCTGGGAGCCGAAGGTGAGCTTCGAGCGGCTCATCGCGATGATGGTGGACGCCGACCTGGCGCGCGTGGCCGCTCAGCCCGCGCCGGCCGGCGCCGTTCGATAGGAGTACGAGTGGAGCTGAAAGACAGGATTCGGGAGCGGAAGGCGCGCATCGGCATCATCGGGCTCGGGTACGTGGGCCTGCCGCTGGCCGTGGAGTTCGCGAAGGAAGGGTTCGACGTCACGGGCTTTGACGTTGACGAGCGCAAGGTCAGCGAGATCAACGCCGGCCGCAGCTATATCGGCGACGTCACCACTGCGGATCTCGCCGCCGTCGTCAACATGGGCAGGCTCCACGCGACGACCGACATGTCGACGCTGCACGACATGGACGCCATCGACATCTGCGTGCCGACGCCCCTGCGCAAGACGAAGGACCCGGACATGTCCTACGTCGTGTCCGCGGCGGAGCAGATCGCGAAGTACATCCGCCCGGGCCAGCTCATCGTGCTCGAGTCCACGACGTACCCGGGCACGACCGCAGAACTGCTGCAACCCATGTTCGAGGCCAGAGGGCTTACCGTCGGCAAGGACTTCTACCTGGCGTTCTCGCCCGAGCGCGTCGACCCGTCGAACCCGACATACAACACCCGCAACACGCCGAAGGTCGTCGGCGGCACGACGCCGGCCTGCTCCGAGGTGGCGGCGGCGCTCTATTCCGCCGCGGTCGATACCGTCGTGCCCGTCAGCTCGACGCAGGTCGCCGAGATGGTGAAGCTGCTCGAGAACACGTTCCGCGCGGTGAACATCGGCCTCGTCAACGAGATCGCGCTGATGGCGCACCGCATGAACATCGACGTCTGGGAGGTCATCGACGCCGCCAAGACCAAGCCGTTCGGCTTCATGCCGTTCTACCCGGGGCCGGGGCTCGGCGGGCACTGCATCCCGATCGACCCGTTCTACCTGTCGTGGAAGGCGCGACAGAGCGGCTTCGAGTGCCGCTTCATCGAGCTCGCCGGCCACGTCAACGGCTCGATGCCGTCCTACGTCGTGGACCGCGTGGGTGAGGCGCTGAACACGGTGAAGAAGTCGATCAACGGCTCGCGCATTCACCTGATGGGCATCGCCTACAAGAAGGACGTCAACGACATGCGCGAATCCCCGGCGCTCGACGTCCTCGAGCTGCTGCATCGCCGCGGCGCGACGCTCGCCTATACCGATCCCTACGTGCCGCACCTGCAGCACGCGGACATCAACCTCTGCTCCGTGCCCGAGGACAAGGCGGGCCAGGGCGTGGACTGCGCCGTCATCTGCACGAACCACACGGCGTTCGACTACCCGGGCATCGTGAAGCGCTTCCCGCTGGTCGTGGACACGCGCAACGCGCTGAAGGGCATTCAGGCCGAACACATCTTCAGGTTGTAGGTGGTAGGTGGTAGGTCGTAGGTGGTAGCGCGTAGGTCGTAGCGCGCGACGGTTCTCGGGCGTACGTAGGCCGGGTCTTGTTCTTCAGACCCGGCTTTTTTATTTCAGGGGGATGAACGTGATCTCGCCGACCATCAGCGAGATTGGCCGGCGTGCCGCGCGGCGGCCGAGGCGCACCTCCTCGGTCCACTCCTGGTTCACGCGCAGGTCCACGCGCCGGAACGCCTCGCCCGCGGCCTCCCGGACGGCGACGTCGTACGCCGTCCACTGATCCACCGGCAGTGTCCGCCGATCGACCAGCCGGCCCGAGATCCAGGTGTCCACCAGCAGCGGCCGCGTCTGCGGCAGATCAGGCGCCCGGAGCCGCAGCCGCAGGAACCCCGCGCCGTCGTCCACGTACGTGATGCCGTGCTGCGTGACCCAGCGGAACGGCGTGCCGTCCTCCGCCGTTTCCATCTCGTGGAACCCGGCGTCGCGCGGCCGCTCACCCGTGCGCGCGTACGCGGCGACGCCGCGGCCGACTCCGACGACCAGCACCGCCGACACGAGCACGGCGGCGATGCCGTACGGGGCCGCGCGGCGTTCCTCGTGTCGTCCGGCGCCGGCAATCGCGCCGGCTGCTATCCAGAAGGGGAGTGCGGCCTCCGGCACGAGCAGCGGATGCCCGGTCACGCACGTGAGCAGGTATCCGGCGACCCCGGCGAAGAGCCCCACCGCGACCGGATCGAACTCGCCGTCGGCCCGTGCCGCGTTCCACGCGCGCGTCACGAGGGCACCCGCCAGCCACACGAACAGCAGCCCGCCGACGAGACCGAGCTCGGCGAACTGTTGCGCGAAATAGTTGTGCGCGTTCTCGTTGCCGTAGAGGGCGCGCAGGTCCTCGGACATGAACTCGTTCGACCGGGTGAAGTACTGGCCCACGCCGACGCCGAAGACCGGTGACGACGCGAACATCCGCGCCGTCGTCCGCGAGAACTCCGATCGGAGGCTGGCGGCACGCCCGGCGGTGCCCCGCACGTCGGTCCGCCAGTCCGCCAGCACGACCGCCGCCACGATCACGAGGGCGGCGACGGCTGCAGCCGCCATCCGCTGCCGCGGGGTGAGCATCCGGCGCCGCGCCGTGGCCGCGAGGATCGCGATGCCGGCGATACCGGCGACGAACGACGTGCGCGAGCCGGCCAGCACCACGGCCGGCGCCATGATCGCCAGCAGCGCGATCCAGCGCAGGCGGCGTGCGGGGTCGAAGATCGCCAGCGCCGCCGCGGTCAGGCCGGCCAGCACGTACAGCGACCCAGCCGCGTTGAGGTCGCGCAGGTGGAGGCTGAACCGCTCCCCGTTGACGTAGCGCAGGAGGAACCACGCGCCGAAGTCGTTCGCGGCCCACTGCCGTCCGACGTCCGCAAGCGTCGCCACCGCAAGAACTGCGGCGGTGACGACGAGCGCCTTGGCGACGAGGCCGAGCGTGCGGCGGTCCGGCTGCGCGATGGCGAGCGCGGCGAGCAGCGTCGCCAGCCCCGTCGCCGTCTGCAGCATCGTCCAGGCATGCGGTTCCGGCGTCGAGAGGGCGAGGTACTCCTGCGGGAGCGAGCGGAGGAGGAACCACGGGAGCGTGGACGGCGTGACCCCGCCGGCGCCGGCCGTGACGTACGCCAGCCACGACGTCACGGCGGCCGTTCCGTACAGCAGCACGGGGACAACGACGGCCCGGGGGAACCGGTCGATGGTGAGCGGACGGTCGAGCCGGAGCAGCCACGCCGCCAGGAACGCCCACGCCACGAGCTCCGCCGCCCGCGCGGGCGGCGGTGCCAGCAGCGCTCCCGCCGGGGCGCATGCGAGCACGGCCAGCAGCCCCGCCCACGGCCGCCACGCGGTCAGCGCGACCGTGGCCAGCGCCGCGGCGGCGGCCAGCCGCGGCAGCTCTGGTGCCGCGACCGCCATGGCGACGCCCCACGCGAGCGCGGTGCCGAGAGGAAGACGGGCGAGGGTCAGACCCCATGAGTCGCTCCGTGTCATGGGGTCTGACCCCATCCTACGGACGACGGCCGATTGCCGCGTAATCGAGCCAGGTAAAGAGGAGGCGATTCAGCCGCTCGACGTTGGCGTTGAGCGTCTCCACCGAGTTGCCGAGCGCCGCGTGCGGCGGGATGGGCTGGAGCTTGTCGCGGTCGGGGTACGGCGCGCGGTAGCGGATGTCCGCGTGCTGGAACCCCGCGGCGACGAGCAGGTACTTCAGCGTGTCGGGGTGCAGCGCGCGCACGTGCGTGATGTCGCGGATGTAGCTCTCGAAGAAGGCGAACCAGCACGCCGGGTTGATGGTCTCGAGCACGATCGGCGCGCCGGGCCGCAGCTTCTGGAAGGCGGCGTCGAGGAGCGCGGTGAGGTAGCGCGGCTCGAGATGCTCGACCACCTGCGCGGCGAAGAGCCCGCCCAGCGAGCCGTCCGCCTGCGCCTGCAGGTAGCCGAGCGCGTCGGCCTCCGTGGCGTCCAGCCCCTGCTCGCGGCACACGTCCACCATGGCGCCGTTGATGTCGATGCCGCGTGCGCGGATGCCGCGCTCGCGCAGCAGCGCCAGGAACTCGCCGCGGCCGCAGCCGATGTCCAGCACGTCGCTCGCGCTCTCGAAGACGGGCAGGTATTCGGCGACGCGCGCGCGGATGTCGTCCTGCGTGCCCCGGAACTGATCCTCGAAGCCGACATAGGCGCTGTCGAGGGCAGGTGCGCCGGTGCCCGGGTGCGACTGTGCGAGGGTGCGGTCGGGCGACGATGCGCCGCCCGTTGCTGCGCCGTGCTCTGCGACGCGCGCCACTTCGCGTTTGAGTGCTTGCGCCGTCTGTTGCAGGACACCAATCGACGCGCGCATCTCTGCGTGCGCGGCCGTGAGCGCGGCGACCGACGCGTCGCTGCGGCGTTCGCGCGCCGCCAGCGCCTGCTGGTAGCGGCGCAGCTCGTCCACCGCGGCGTCCAGCCGGCCGACCGCCGGATCCATCCGGTCTTCGACCCAGCGGATCATCAGCGTGCTCGCGATGTGCGCCTGCTCGGCCACCTCGATGTTGCGGTTCAGGTGGTCGACGACCCCCGCGTTGAACTCCTCCTGCCGTTGCAGCACGCGCTCGACGATGCGGCGCGCGGCGGCCAGCATCCGGCCCCGGAGCCCGGTCGGAGAGTGGCGATGTTCGTCGAGGACGCTCCAGAGAGTGTTGAGCCGGCCGATCTGGTGCCGATCGGGGGCGGGGATCGGCGCGGGGGGCGGCAGCGTGTCCGCCATGCGGCTCAGCGGCCGACCATCCCTTGGACCGGACTGCTGGCCGTGGCGTACATCTTCTTCGGGATCCGCCCGGCCAGATAGGCGAGCCGGCCGGCGATCACCGCGTGCTTCATCGCGTCGGCCATGGCGACCGGCTCCTGCGCGCCGGCAATCGCGGTGTTCATGAGCACGCCGTCGGCGCCCAGCTCCATGGCGAGCGCGGCATCCGACGCGGTGCCGACGCCGGCGTCCACGATCAGCGGCACGCGCGCGAACTCGCGGATGATGCGCATGTTGTTGACGTTCTGGATGCCGAGGCCCGACCCGATCGGCGCGCCGAGCGGCATCACGGCCGCGGCGCCGGCGTCCTCGAGCTTGCGGCAGGCGATGGGGTCGTCGTTCGTGTAGGGCAGCACGATGAAGCCCTCGCGCACGAGCACGCGCGTCGCCTCGATGAGCGCCTCGTTGTCGGGGAACAGCGTCCGCTCGTCGCCGATGACCTCCAGCTTCACCCAGTTCGACAGGCCGGCCTCGCGCCCGAGGCGGGCGGTCCGGATCGCCTCGTCGGCCGTATAGCAGCCGGCGGTGTTCGGCAGGATGAACATCCGGTCGGTGTCGATGTAGTCGAGCAGCGACTCGCGCGAGCGGTCCGAGATGTTCACGCGGCGCACGGCCACGGTGACCATGTCGGCGCCCGAGGCGGCATGCGCCTGCGCCATCACCGGGTGCGAGGAGTACTTGCCGGTGCCGACGATCAGCCGCGAGGCGAACGTGCGTCCCGCGATGACGAACGGTGTATCGACCATGTTCCTAACCGCCACCAACGAAATTGACGATTTCCACGCAGTCGCCCTCGTGCACGACGGTCTCGCCGAACAGGTGCCGCTTCAGGATCGTGAGGTTGTGCTCCACGGCGACCCGGCGCGGATCGATGGCGAGCTTCGCCAGAAGGTCGACGATCGACATGGGCTCGTCGAGCTCGTACGGCTCGCCGTTGAGCGTGATGAACACAACGCGCGGTTCATCCTGAGCGTATATGATCGGCGCTCCCGTGACAATTGACCGCGCGGCCGTCCGGGACCGCTTCGTCCGCATGCGCGCGCGGACCCGGGCCCTCTTCGCGCTCGTGGACGAGGGCGCGTACTTCGACCGCCCCATCCCCCTCCGCAATCCCATCGTCTTCTACGAGGGGCACCTGCCGGCGTTCGCCGTGAACACGCTCGTGAAGAAGGGCCTGGGCAGGCCCGGCATCGACGGACGGCTCGAGGAGATCTTCGCGCGCGGCATCGACCCGGCAACGGAGGCGGCGGCGGTCGCGCGCGGCAACCCGGCGTGGCCGTCGCGGGAAACCGTGCAGCAGTACGCCGTGGCTGCGGACAGGCTGCTCACCGACGTGATCAGCCACGCGGACCTCGAGCGCGACGATCACCCGCTGCTGCGCCGCGCGCAGGCGCTGTGGGCGGTTCTCGAGCACGAGGACATGCACCAGGAGACGCTCGCGTACATGTGGCATCAGCTGCCGCACGCGAGCAAGCGCAGGCCGCCGCAGTACGTCACCGCGCCGCCGCGGCTGGTCAGCCACGGGCCTGCGGAGACCCGCGCGCGGATTCCGGCCGGCAGCGTCACGATGGGCACCGATCTGCGCGAGGCGCCGTTTGCCTGGGACAACGAGCTGCCGCCGCACTGCGTCGCCGTGGACGCCTTCACGATCGACGTGCACGACGTGACCAACCGCCAGTACCTCGAGTTCGTGGAGGCCAGCGGCGCGGCGCCGCCCCCGTTCTGGGAGCGCGAGGGCGGCCACTGGTACCAGCGCGGGATGTTCGAGCGGGTCATCCTTCCGGACGACTGGCCCGTCTATGTCACATGGGCCGACGCGGACGCGTATGCGCGCTGGCGCGGCGGACGGCTGCCGACCGAGGCCGAGTTCCACCGCGCCGCGTTCGGGACGCCAGGCGGCGGCGAGCGGCAGTATCCATGGGGGGACTCGCTGAGCGGCCGCCTGCCCGCGAACGTCGACTTCCGCCGCTGGGATCCGGAGCCGGTCGGCGCGCATCCCGACGGCGCCAGCGCGTTCGGCGTGCACGACCTGGTGGGCAACGGCTGGGAATGGACGTCCACGCCGTTCGGGCCGTTCGACGGCTTCGAGCCGCTCCCCTCATACCCTGAGTACTCGATGGAGTTCTTCGACGGCGACCACTATGTTCTCAAGGGCGCGTCGCCGGCGACGCCGCGGACGCTGCTGCGCCGCGGGTTCAGGAACTGGTTCCGCCCGAGGTATCCGTATGTCTACGCCACGTTCCGCTGCGTGGAGTCCTGATCCGTTCGCCACCGAGGTCTGCGAGTACCTCCAGCGGACGCCGCGCCAGCTGCCGTCGAAGTACTTCTACGACGAGCTGGGGTCGGCGATCTTCGAGGCCATCTGCCGCCTGCCGTGGTACCGCATCACGCGCGCCGAGTCGGCCCTGCTCGCGCGGCACGCGCGGCAGATCCTCGCGCCGTTGGCGCGGCCGGTGACGATCGCCGAGCTCGGGTGCGGCAGCGGCGACAAGCTTGCGACGCTGCTGTCCTCTGCCGCCGAGCGCTTCCCGCTCGTCCAGCTGATCGATATCTCGGCCGCCGCGCTCGAGATGGCGGAGCACCGCCTGCGCGCCATGGGGCTGACGTCCGTGCTGGCGCATCGCGCCACCTACGAGGACGGCCTGGAGCACGCGGTCCGGCAGCGCCCGGGCAAGGCGTCGCTCCTGGTGCTCTTCCTCGGCTCGAACATCGGCAACTTCGATCCGCCCGTCGCGCGCGCGCTGCTGGCGCGCTTTCGCGGCGCGCTGCGTGAGGGCGACGCGCTGCTGCTCGGCAGCGACCTGGTGAAGCCGGAACGCGAGCTGCTGCTCGCCTACGACGACCCGCTGCAGGTGACCGCCGCGTTCAACCGCAACCTGCTGCGGCGCATCAACGACGAGCTCGGCGGCAGCTTCGACCTCGACGGCTTCGCGCACCGCGCCGCCTGGAACGCCGCGGAACGGCGCGTCGAGATGCACCTGGTCAGCCGGCGGCGGCAGCAGGTGCACATCGCGGCGGGCGGCCTCGACGTCGCGTTCGAGTCCGGCGACTGGATCTGGACGGAGAGCTCGCACAAGTACGAGCCCGCGCAGGTGCTCGAGGAAGGGCTCGCCGCGGGGTTCAGCCGCGGCGAGCAGTGGATCGATCCCGACGCACGCTTCGCGCTGACGCGCTTCAGCGTGTCCTGACGTTCGGCGTCCGGTCGATGGTGATCCGCGCCGCGACGAACGTCCGCGCGCCCGTCCCCGCCGCGCCCGTGACCGTCACCTTCACGTTGGGACGCAGCGTCTCGCACGTCCCGCCCTCGTAGGTCGTGTCCGCCGTCGTCGAGATCCGCAGCCCCTTCAGGTTGAACGTCACGTTCGGGCACGCGCCGCGGAAGCTCGACACCGTGCCGCTGTGCGGGCCGGCGCCGTGATGCGGATTGCCGCGACGGTCCTCGTCGTCCCCGTCGTCATCGTCCATGTCGTCGTCCTCGCCGTCGTCGGTGTCCTTGAATTCCACCTTCGTGGCGACGAGCGTGTTGTCCGTCTGCCGCTCCGCGCGGACCTTGATCTCGGCGAGCGCCACCAGGTCGGCGCAGACGCCTTCCTCGTACTTCGTCGTTGCGCTGGTCGTGATGGCATGCGTGCCGATCGTGAACGTCTTCGCCGGGCACGTGCCGGTGGCGGTCGCAACGACGCCCTCGGCCTCGACGATCGTTCCTCCGGCCGTTGGGGTCGTCGTGGTGGTGCCGTCCTTGCCCTTGCCGTCGCGGCCCTTGTCCTTCCCCTTGTCGCCGCCGAGTGCGCCGAAGGTCGCCGCATCCTCAGCGCCGCTTTCAGCGCTCAGAGTGGCAGAAGGAACCGCCGACGGCGCAAGCGGCGAGGTCTCGAGTGCGGAGCCGCTGCAGGCGGCGGAGCCAACGGCGGCCACGAACGCAGCGGCGATAGTCAGGAATCTGGTGGTCTGGTGTGTCATGCTCGCACGTCAGGGCAAGCGGCGTACCCACATAAATCATTGATAATCAGCGACTTGTGGCGTCCGGCGAGTTCAGATGTGTGCGCGCAAGTACAACACTGTAAGTGTGGTCGGCGGAGCAGCCGCTCGATCGAAAACCCGCATGCGAAGATTGTGAGGCCCTCGGGAGACCAATGAAGCTGTTCAGACCGCTACCGCGCTCGTTCACGCGCCCGTTTACGCTCGTCGTCCTCGCGGCCTGGGTCGTGGCGATGGCGGTGCTCGTCAATCGTGAGTACCTGCAGGCCTCTCCCGCCAATCTCGCCACCGATCTGGCGCGCTACGGGTCGTCGGCGGTCTGGCGCGGCGTGTACTACCGCGGCGAGAAGCTCGGGTTCACGGTCAGCCAGGTCGGTTCGAGCTGCAGGAGGACGGACGGCTGCAGATGACGCTGCTCGGATCGACGTCGGCGGCGGCGCTGCGAACGACCGCGCGCGTGGACGAGCTCTTCAGGCTGCGGTCGTTCGACTTCTCGCTCGATCCAGGCACCGGCGCCGTGCAGGTCTCGGGCACGGTGCAGAGTCCGGCGGAGGGTGCCGCCGGGCCGCATCGCCTCACGGTCACGATCACATCGACCACGGGCACGCGCACGGAGGAGCGTGACCTCGAGGACGCCCCGGTGCTGTCGCTCAATCTCTCGCGCCAGCTCGCAAGCGGCGGGTTCACGCCGGGCGCGAAGCTCCGGCGGATGGTGCTGGACCCGGCGACGCTCCGCAACGCGCCCATGGACATCGAGGTCGGTGCCCGCCAGGTCATCCGCGTCGGCGACGCGGTCGTGCCGGCGTTCCGCGTCGACATGGAGTTGTCCGGCCTCCGCACGACGTCGTGGATCACCGACACGGGCGAGGTCGTCCGGGAGGAGAGCCCGCTTGGCCTGCTCAGCGTCCGCGAGGACCCCGAGCGCGCGCAGGGGCTCGCGGTGCCCGGCCGCATTCAGGCCGACCTGCTGCAGACCTCCGCGGTCGTGCCCGAGACGCGCGTTCGCATCGAAGATCCGCGCGCGGTGCGCCGCATCCGCCTGCAGCTCCAGGGCGCCGAGTATCTGTTCTCGAGCCCCGATCTGCAGGGCGCGGGGCAGCGCGCCTCGGACAACGTCATTGAGATCGTCGATCCGCGCACGCTGACGGCCGGCCCGGCCGACCCCGAGGCGGCGGAGTTCCTGGCGGCGGAGCCGCTCATCGAAAGCGACGCCCCCGAGATCGTCGCCGAGGCGAGGCTCGCGGTGCAGGGCGTGCAGGGCACGCGGGCGCGGGCCGAGCGCCTCACGCGCTACGTGAACGCGCTCCTCGAGAAGAAGCCGACCGTCAGCCTTCCCTCCGCCCGTGAGGTCCTGCGTACGAAGGTGGGCGACTGCAACGAGCACACGGCGTTGTACGTGGCCATGGCGCGCTCGCTCGGCATTCCGGCGCGCATCGCCGTCGGCCTCGTCTACGTGCTTGGCGCGCAGGGCGCCTTCTACTACCACGCGTGGCCCGAGGTGTACATCGACGAGGGCAACGGCCGCGGGCTGTGGCTGCCGGTCGATCCCACGCTCAACGAGTTCCCGGCCGACGCCACCCACGTCCGCCTCGCGCGCGGCGGCCTCGACAAGCAGGCCGTCATCGTCCCGCTCATCGGGCAGGTGGAGATGGCGATTCTCGAGCTCGATCAGGATCCGGCCGCGACGCCGATCCTCGTCGGCCGCGAGCAGGTCGGCCTGCCGCCCATCGCGCCCAACGTCGCCCGGACCAACGATCCATGTCGATGCGACCAATGATCGTCGTCGACACCGTCGTCAAGCGGTACGGCAGCTTCACCGCCGTGGACGGCGTGAGCCTGGATGTCAGGCCCGGCGAGATTCACGGGTTCCTCGGCCCGAACGGCGCCGGCAAGACGACGACGCTGCGGATGATTGCGGGGCTGCTGAAGCCGACGTCGGGGCGGATCGAGGTGAACGGGCACGACCTCGTGAAGGACGCCGAAGCGGCGAAGGCGTCGCTCGGGTTCATCCCCGACCGCCCCTTCATCTACGAGAAGCTGACCGCGGGGGAGTTCCTCCGCTTTCACGGCGGGTTGTACGGGATAGACGGCGACGGCATCCAGAGCCGCGTGCAGGAGATGCTGGACCTCTTCGAGCTGCGGCGCTGGGAGAACGAGCTCGTCGAGAGCTTCTCGCACGGCATGAAGCAGCGCCTGGTGATGAGCGCGGCGTTCCTGCACCGGCCGCCGGCCGTGGCGGTGGACGAGCCGATGGTCGGCCTGGATCCGCGCGGCGCCCGGCTGATCAAGGACGTGTTCCGGCGCATGGCCGGCCACGGCGTCGGCATCCTGATGAGCACGCACACGCTCGAAGTGGCGCAGGAGCTGTGCCACCGCATCAGCATCATCAACAGGGGGCAGATCATCGCGCAGGGGACCGTTGACGATGTGCGCAAGATGGCCGGCGGGGAAGACGAGCACCTCACGCCGGTGTTCCTGAAGCTGACCGGCGGCAGCGGGCTTCAGGAGATCGACGAGGTCGTCTAGCCGATGACCACGCCGTTCCCCTACCTGCTGCTGCCGCACCTGTGGTCCTCGCGCAACCGCGCGCAGCGGCGCGAGCGCGGCGACCTCACGCGCGCCGTCGTCTTCGGCGCCATTGCGCTCGGCGTCTGCGGCGCGATCTTCGGCGGCTCCTACTGGCTCACGCGCGAGCTGATCGAGTACGCGGAGTTCGGCGACTACCTGCTGCGGCTCGGCCTGTCGTGGCTGTTCCTGAGCTTCCTCGCCTTCCTCGCCTTCAGCAGCGTCGTGACGTCGCTCTCGACGTTCTTCCTGGCCGACGATCTCCGCGTGCTGATGGCCGCGCCGGTGTCGCCGCGGCGGCTCTTTCACGCGCGGTTTGCGCGCACGATGGGGCAGGCGTCGTGGATGGTCGTGGTGTTCCTCACGCCCGTGCTCATCGGCATCGGCGCGGCGCGCTGTGCCTCACCGCTGTATTACGTGACGGCGGTCCTCACCCTCGTTCCGTTTTCGACCATCCCGGTCGCATTCGGGACCGCGGCCACGCTGGTGCTGGTCAACGTGCTGCCCGCGCGGCGCGCGCGCGACATCATGATGCTGGCCGGGCTCGCCTTCGCCGCGGCGATCGTGCTCGTGCTCCGCTTCATCCGTCCCGAGCAGCTCCTGCGCGTCGAGTCGCTGCCCGACGTGACCGACTTCTTCGCGACGCTGCAGTCGCCGGTCACGCCGCTCCTGCCGTCGTTCTGGGCCGGTGAGTCGCTCTTCGCCGGCCTGCAGGGTGGCCTCGACTGGATGCACGCCGGCGCCCTGTGGACCACCGCGCTGGCCGCCACCCTCGTCGTGGCCGCCGCGAGCGAGCGCTGGCACTTCGCCGGCTACAGCCGCTCCCAGGAGGCGCCGAAGTCGCGCTTCAAGCAGTTCCGGCTGCTCGATCGGCTCGTGCACCTGGCCCCGATGTCCACCGTGCGCCGCCAGCTGCTGCTCAAGGACCTGAAGATCTTCCTGCGCGACATCAGCCAGATCCTGCAGCTGCTGCCGCTGCTCGCGCTGGTGCTGCTGTATCTCTACAACTTCCGCGTGCTGGACCTCGATCGCATCCCGTACATGACGGAGTTCGTCACCAACGTCTACGCGTTCGTGAACCTCGGCATGGCCGGCTTCGTGATGGCCACCGTGGCGGTGCGCTTCGTCTTCCCGGCCGTGTCTGCGGAAGGCGGCGCGTTCTGGCTGATCCGGACGTCGCCGATCTCGATGCGCGACTTCCTCTGGTCGAAGTTCTGGACGGGGCTCTGTCCGGTGCTGCTGCTCACCGAGATGCTGACGATTGCCGCCAACGAGCTGCTCGGCATCGACCCGTTCCTGAAGGTCGTCACCGCCGGCGCGATCGTCTTCATGAGCTTTGCGCTCGTGGGGCTGGCGACCGGGCTCGGCGCGCGGTACCCGCGCTTCGGGGCCGATCCGAACCAGGCGGCGGGGTCCTACGGCGGCGTGGCCTTCATGATCCTCGCGGTCCTGTTCGTCATCGTCACGATCGTGCTGATCGGCTGGCCGACGTCGATCTACCTCGTGCGCCGCTTCCGCGGCCAGCCGATCCGCACGTTCGACGAGGTGCGCATCATCGTGTTCTTCGGCGCGGCGATGATCCTGAGCGTGGTGACGTGGCTGGTGTCGATGCGCTCGGGCGTGCGCGCGCTTCAGAAGATGAGCGACTAGAGCGGTTTCTGAAACGTCGTAGTGTCCGGCTTCAGCCGGACCAAGTTGATCGGCACCGCCGTGTGTGGTCCGGCTATAGCCGGACACTACGAAGAAGTCGAAACCGCGCTAGCAGAGTCGAAGGAGCTTCTATGCGTCAGATGTGGGCGTTGATGCTCGGTGCGGCGATCGGGATGGCGTCACCCGTTCAGGCTCAGAATCAGGCGCCGCCCGAAGGGTTCCGCATCATCGGCAACATCTATTGGGTCGGCGGCGAGTATGGCTCGTATCTGATCACGACACCGCAGGGCCACATCCTCCACGACACCGGCACCGCCGAGATGCACGACGTCATCGTATCGAACGTCAGGAAGCTGGGGTTCGACATCACGGACGTCAAGATGATCATCTCGAGCCATGCGCACTTCGATCACGTCCAGGGACACGCGGCGATGAAGAAGCTGACCGGAGCGCAGGTCATTGCCCTCGGCGGCGACGCCGCGGCGCTCGAAGCCGGGCAGGACAACTCCGCCGGCGGGTTCCGGGGCATGGTGGCGGTCCACGTCGATCGTGTCATCAAGGACGGGGATACGATTTCGCTGGGCGGCGTGACCTTGCGCGCCCTCTGGGTGCCGGGGCATACGCAGGGGGCCACCGTGTGGAGAACCACCGTCTCCGAAGGAGGGAGGAACTATTCGGTTGCGTTCCGCGGTGGTGAGACTCCCAATGCGGGGGTTCAGCTCATCGGCAACCCCAGGCACCCCAGGGTTATCGAAGATACCAGGATGACCCTTCAACGGCTGAAGGCACTCGAGCCTCCAGACCTCTTCCTTCACAATCACCGGCAGAGCCTCGGCCGCCCGTTGAACCCCGCGCTCCCGGTCGATCGGCAATGCGTCACCTGCATGGACGGTGAAGCGTTCACGGCGATGGTTGCGGCCGCCGAAACGTCATTCGCAGAGAGAGTTCGCGAGGCGGAGGCGCAGCAGAAATAGGTGGTAGGTGGTAGGTGGTAGGTCGTAGGTGGTTATGGGGTTACTCGCGTGAACGGCCTATCGAGTCCTACTTCCGAAGACGTAGCTGCTCACGCTGTAGCTAGCGCGCGTTCTAACCGCGCTGCGGCCGCGACGCCGAGGGACACCAATCCCGCCAGAAGATGGTCGAGACTTCGGCGAAGCGGTTATCGCCGTAGGACCCGACCCGCGCGGTACGTGGATGCACGTACCGACCCGTGGAACGGCAGCCGACGCCGCTCGCGCGCCCCGGGTTGCGCCGCAAGCTTCGCGTGTTCCGCCTACGAGCTACAACCTACCACCTACCACCGACGACCTCGCCGAGCATCTCCTGCGCGTGCACCGCGGCGCCGAGGATCCCCGCCTCCTCGTTCAGGATCACCTTCACGGGCACCTTCGCCACCAGTTCCGACATCACACCCTTGTCGCGGAACGCCTCCATGAAGCGGCCGTCCGTCAGCGCCGGGAGGATCTTCCCCGCAATCCCGCCGCCGACGTAGAGACCTGACGTGGCGACCCCGCGCAGCGCGAGGTTGCCTGCCTCGGCGCCGTAGAGCGTGACGAACATCGACAGCGCCTCCACGCACGCGGGGCACGTGCCGGCCATCGCCGCCTGCGACACCATGGCCGGCGTGACGCCAGGCTCCGCCGTCCGTCCCAGGTGCGTGAAGCGGTGCAGGTTGAGCAGCCCCGGGCCGCTGAGCACATGCTCGACCTCGGCGCGGCCGTATTCTCCGCGCAGCATCGTCAGCAGCTCGATGTCGCGGTCGGTCCGCGGCGCGAAATCGGCGTGGCCGCCTTCCGACGGCACCGGGCGCAGGCGGCCGTTCACGCGGTGCAGGTAGGCTTCGCCGAGCCCGGTGCCGGCGGCGATCACGGCTGCGTTGCCGTCCTCGCGCATCACGCCCTCCTGCAGCACCGCCACTTCAGCGCCGGTGAGGACGTCGGCGCTGTTCGCCATGGCCTCGAGATCGTTCAGCAGCCGCACGCGCGTGATGCCGAAGCGGCCCGCGATCTCCTCGGCGCTGATGTCCCACGGGATGTTGGTCAGCCGCGCGCGATTGCCGACGACGGGCCCCGCCACGCCCGCCGCGGCCGCGTGCACCGCGAACGGACGTCCTTCGTCGCGCGCGAACGCGTCCAGGATCTCCGTGAAGCTCGCGTACGCGTTGGTGGGGTAGCTGCGGATCGTGCGCGCGCGCGGCCGACGCTCGCCGGCGTCGAAGAGCCCGAGCAGCGTCTTCGTGCCGCCGACGTCGCCTGCGAGGATCACTGCTGGTGATTCCCTTCGTGGAAATGCGGGAGGCCGCTCCGGTGGAGCGGCCTCGAGATCGCGGTCAGCGGCCAGGCGATTCGAACAGCCCGCATCTGTTCGAACTCACCGGTGGATTATAGTGAAGGCGCGTGGCATCCACGGGTCCTTCATCAATCCCGAAGCGCCAGGTGCTCGAGCGCTACGCGCACCTTCGCGACGATCATCTCCGCTACATGCAGAAGTGGGGACTCATCCGTCCCGGCGATGGCCGCACCGGCGAGACCTGCTTCGCGTTCGCCGACCTCGCCGTCATCCGTCAGGCCGACGAGGCGCTCGCGGGCGGTGCCACCATTCGCGCGGTGCTGCGCACGCTCAAGGCGTCGCGCTCGGGGCAGTTGAGCCTCGACTTCCGCCTCGAGGCGCAGCCGGCCAAGGTCCTGCAGCTCAAGCGCCGGGAGACGCCCCCGTTCGCGGCGCTGATGGATCCCGCGCCGCCGCCCGAAGACTCGTCGGCCGAGCAGTACTTCCTCGCGGCGTCGATCCTGGACGACGGGGATCCGGCGAATTTCGAGGAGGCGCTGGCCGCGTACCGCCGGGCGCTGGAGATCGATCCGTACCTCGTGCCGGCGCTGATCAATCTCGCCAACATCCACTACGCGCGCGACGAGATCGCCGAGGCGCAGGCGCTCTACGAGCGCGCCATCGCGCTCGAGGCCGACGTCTTCGAGGCGCACTTCAACCTCGGCAACATCTTCCACGACCTGGGGCGCTACACCGAGGCCCAGGGCTGCTATCGCGACGCGCTGCGCCTGAACCCGGCCTACGCGGACGCGCACTTCTATCTGGCGGTGACGCTGGAAAAGAACGGCCAGTCGCACGACGCGCGCGCCCACTGGCGCGCGTATCAGCAGCTGGCCCCGAACGGCGAGTGGGTGGATCTCGCCAGGGAATTTTCGGAATGACGATTGGAAGACTGGCGATTGAGATTGGCGATTGAAGATTGGGGTTGAGCGCTGCAATCGACATTCAGCACTGCAATCGACATTCATCAATCACAATCTTCAATCGCCTCAATCGTTCAATCTTCAATAGGAATAGTCGTCGGACGGGCTGCGCTTCTTCGGCGCGCGGCGCAGCTTGTAGTACTGGCACTCCGGGCACCACGCTTCCGCATCGAACCCCGTCGTCCCCGCATACGGCTTCACCTCGCGGTGCGTGCAGAACGACGTGTTGCCGTTCTCTTCCGGCTGCATCCAGCGGCACGACTTGAAGCGGACCAACGCCGCCGACTGCGGACTGTCGGATGTGACCGGCGCGGGCGGCGGGGCATCGACGGGCGGGTTATTGAAGTTGGACCCCAACGGCTTTCTCCAGCGCGCGAAGCGCGCGAACCTCTTCGGGAGCGACCAGCGTCAGCGCGCTCCCCGTTGACTCGGCCCGGCCCGTCCGGCCCACGCGGTGCACGTAGGCTTCGGGCGTGTCGGGCACCTCGAAGTTGACGACGTGCGCGATGCCGTCGATGTCGAGGCCGCGCGCGGCCACGTCGGTGGCGACCAGCACCGGGTAGACCCCGGTCCGGAATCCTTCCACGGCCGACATCCGCTGCTGCTGCGTGCGGTCGGCATGCAGCGCGGTGGTGCGGATGCCCATGCCGCTCAATCGGCTGGCCAGGCGATCCGCGCCAATCTTCGTGCGGCAGAAGACGAGGACCGGCCCCTCGGCTTCCTCGCGCAGCCAGCGCGCCAGCCACTCGGTCTTCTCGCCTTTCGCGACGGTCCGCACGGCGTGCGAAATCGTCTTCGCCGGCCCGCCGCGGCGTCCCACCTGCACGTACTTCGGGTCCTTCAGGAACTCCTGCGTCAGCTGCAGCACTTCGGCCGGCATCGTCGCCGAGAAGAGGAGCGTCTGCCGCGCCGGCGGGAGCTGCGCGAGGATGCGCTGCACATCGGGCCAGAAGCCCATGTCGAGCATGCGGTCCGCCTCGTCGAGCACGAGCACCTCGAGTCCCGAGAAGTCCACCGACTCGTGCCGCATGTGATCCATGAGGCGGCCCGGCGTCGCCACCACGATGTCCACGCCGGCCTTGAGCGCCTGCTCCTGCATGGTCATGGGCACGCCGCCGTAGACGGCGACGCTCGACACGGTGGTGTGATACGTCAGTCCCTGGACCTGATCCTCGATCTGCACGGCGAGCTCGCGGGTCGGCGCCAGCACCAGCGCGCGCGTGCGCGGCGGCTGCGGCGCCGGCTCGTTCAGGAAGCGCTGCAGCACGGGGACGAGGAATGCGGCCGTCTTGCCGGTGCCCGTCTCGGCGCACGCGATGACGTCATGGGAGGCGAGCGCGAGCGGGATGACGCCGCTCTGCACCGCCCGCGTCTCCGTCCATCCGAGATCGCGGATGCCGCTCAGCAGGCGCGCATCCAGATTGAGCTGATCGAACGGGATCGGCGACTCGTCGAACGCCGCGGGCTCGTGCGTCGGCGGCGCCGGCTCGGGCAGCCGCATCTCGCGCTGGGCGGGCGCGGGCGTATGCGCGCCGCGGCGGCGCGGTGGACGACGGCGTTTCGAGGGCGGCTGTGAAGAATGACTGGTACGGTTGGTTGTCAAAACGTGGACTGACCTGCTATCTGGCGCGGAAGGTGATGATGCCGCGGACCGGGTCGTAAGGTGAGACGCCGACGGTGACGCGATCGCCGGGCACGACCTTGATGCGGAACCGCCGCATCCGCCCGCTCAACTGCGCGAGCACTTCATGGCCCGCGTCACACTGCACGCGATACAACCCGCCGGAATGAACCGCGACCACGGTGCCTTGCATGTCTATGAGATCGTCTTTGCTCAACAGCTCATCCTTTCACGCGCTGAAGCAATCATTGTGCCACACAAAGTACGATTGCAGAAATCGCGCGTTCTACAGTGATTTCACGGCGCCTTCGACCTGCTGCGCGAGTGCCGCGTAGTCGTCGCCGCGAAGGCGGAGTGGGGCGCCGAATGCCACGCGTACAGGTCCCGGACGCGCCATGTGCCAACTTGGATGGAGGATGCGATCCACGCCGTCCAGGCGCACCGGCACCACGGGGACGTCCAGGCGCGAGGCGATCATCCCGATGCCGCCGCGGAACTCGCGGATGTTCCCCGTGTCCGACCGCACGCCCTCCGGGAAGATCAGGATCGACCAGCCGCCGCCCGTCAGCTCGCCCATGTAGCGCAGCGTGTGCCGCGCGCCCGCCTCGCGCTGCGGGATCGGGAAGGTGTTGAAGTAGAAGCACGCGAGGTAGTAGTTCAGCGAGTTGGTGAACCGCTGCGTCCACGTGTGCTCCGCCGGGTGGAAGTGCGCGGTGAAGAACTCCTTCAGCATGGCGGGCGCGACGCGCGCGCGCCAGCGGCCGGGAAGCGCGGCGAGGATCACCGGCACGTCCATGTGGCTCTGGTGGTTCGAGGCGAAGACCACGGGACCCTCGAGATCCTTCAGGTGGTCGAGACCCTCGACGCGCGCCCAGGCGAAGAGCCGCGCGAGCGGCACGATCCACGTCGCCAGCGAGACGCGGCGGACGAGACGCACCGGCCAGGAGCGGTTCCACGTCGGAAAATCCACCGGCTCGTCGGCGGCTTCGGCCTGCGGCGCGCTGTCCAGCAGGTGCCTGAGATCGGCGACGCTCGCCGCCTCCGAGAACTTCGCTTCGTCCACGCGCGTCTGAAAGCGGTCTTCGAGCGCCACCATCAGCTCGACGCGCTCGAGCGAGGTGAGCCCGAGCTCCTCGAGCGTGGTGCCGCCCGTGATCGCGCGCCCGCGCGCGAAGCGGGCGACGAGCGCGTCCAGCGAGTCGCCGCCCGAGGCCGCGAGCGGGCGCTCGCCCGACGCCACCCAGTCGCGGATCATGGCGCGCTTGAGCTTGCGCGTGCCTTCCGTGCGCGGCAGCTCGCCGGCCGGCCATACCGACGCGGCGCGAATGCGCTGATGGTCCTGCAGGCGCGCGTTGGCCTCGCGCACCACCGCGTCGGCGTCCGCCCCAGGCTCGAGCACGAGCACCGCGTGCACGCGCTCCTCGCCGCCATCCGCCACGCCCACCACCGCCGATTCCTTCACGCCGGCCACCACGTTCACCACGCGCTCGACGTCTTCCGGAAAGACGTTCAGTCCTTCCGGCGTGACGATCATTTCCTTCTTGCGCCCCTTGATGAACAGCCGTCCTTCGGCGTCGCGCTCGCCGATGTCGCCGGTGTGCAGCCAGCCCTCGGGGTCGCGCGCACCGCTCTCGACGTTGTAGTAGCCGCTGGTGACGTTTTCGCCGCGCACGAGGATCTCCCCATCGTCGGCGATGCGGATCTCGACGCCTGAGATGGGCGTGCCCACCGAGCCTTCCTTGCCGCCCTTGAAGGGGTGGTTCAGCGTGACGATCGGCGCGGTCTCGGTGAGCCCGTAGCCCTGGATGACCGCGAATCCGAGCCGCCGCCAGAAGTCCTCCAGCGGCGGCGCCAGCGGCGCCGCCCCGACCACGAACGCCCAGAATTTCGGCCCAAAAGCGCGGTGGACGGCCCGGTAGCGCCACCAGCGCGCCGGGATGCCGAGGCCCGGCTGTGGGCCGGCGGCCGCCGGGATCGTCCGCGCGACGTGCTCCCGCAGGATGTCCAGGATTTTCGGCACGCAGACGAGCACCGTGATGCGGCGCGTCCTGATCAGCCGCACGATGTCGTGCGGGTTGAAGCTGCGCGTGAAGACCACGGTCCCGCCGAGCATCGGCGGGATGCTGGTGGCCATCGACTGGCCGAACATGTGGCTGAGCGGCAGCAGGTTCAGGAAGCGAATCGGGCGAAACGGCGTCGCGTACTTCCGGTACTTCAGGATCTCGCGCTCGACGGGGACGATGTTCGCCAGGACGTTGCGGTGGCGGATGATGACGCCCTTCGGTTCCGCGGTCGCGCCCGACGTGAAGATGATCTGGATGATGTCATCGCGCGAGACGGGGACGTCAGGCATCGGTCCGTCCCGTCGCCAGTCGAGATCGGCGAACGCCCACACCCCCTCACCCGGCTCGCAGGTGACGTCATCCCCGACCAGCGTCACGCGCGACTGCACCAGCGCGCGCACGCGCGCCACGAAGTCCGCCGACGACCGGTAGTCGATCGGCACCACGATGACGCCGGCGATGAGGCATCCCCAGTAGCACGCGATCCACTCGGGACGGTTCTCGCCCCAGAAGATCGCCTTGTCGTCCTTGCGAAGCCCGGCCGCGGCGAGGCGCGCCGCGAACCCGCGCGCCGCGCGGCCGACATCTTCGTATGTGTAGGCGCGGCGGCGATATCCGTCGTCGTACACGAGGAATTCGCCGCGGTTCTCGACGAGGTCGCGAAAGAAATCGATCAGCGTGTCTCGCTGCATTACAATGGTCGCCCGCGATGCGTATCTTCCTGACAGGGGCCACAGGGTACATCGGTTCGGCGGTCCTCGACGTCCTTCTGCGCGGCAGCCACGAGGTCGCCGCGATCGTCCGCGATCCAGAGAAGGCCGAGCGCCTCAAGCTGCGCGGCGTCACCCCGGTCGTCGCCGATCTCGCGGGGCCATCGCGCTACGTCGCCGCCGCGGAAGCGAGCGACTGCATCATCCACACCGCGTTCGAGCCGACCAAGCGCGGAGCCGAGGTGGATCGCGCTGCGGTCGAAGCGTTGCTCGGCGCCGCGATCAAGCACAGCGCGAAGGGACACTCCACGAGCCTGATCTACACCTCCGGTGTATGGGTGCTTGGCAACACCGCCGGCGCGGCCGACGAGGACGCGATGCTCTATCCGCCGCCGCTCGTCGCCTGGCGGCCGGACGTCGAGAAGCTGGTGCTCGACGCGGGGCGGGGCCGAACGCTCAGGACCGCCGTCATCAGGCCGGGCATCGTCTACGGCGGCGCCCGCGGGATCGTGGGAGATCTGCTGAAACAGGCCGCAAACAGCCTGGTTCGGGTGGTCGGGGACGGCCGGAACCGCTGGCCCTGCGTGTACGACCGGGATCTGGCCGATCTCTACCTGCGCGTGGCCACGCGCACCGAGGCGTCGGGCATCTTTCACGCGACCGACGAGGCCGACGAGCGCGTCGCGGACATCGTGGAAGCGATTGCCAGGAACGCGAAGACGCCGGCCGACATCCGCAACGTGCCGCTCGAGGAAGCGCGCGCGAAGATGGGTCCCGTGGCCGACGCGCTCGCGATGAACCAGATCGTCCGCAGCCGGCGCGCGCACGCCATCGGCTGGGCCCCGACACTCCATTCCGTGGCGGGCAACGTCGCCCGTCTCTTCGAGGAATTCAGGACGGCGCGGGAAGCCGCCTGAGCGTCCACGACCGCGTCGATCAATCCGTACTCGAGCGCCTTCTTCGCGTCGAGATAGAGATCGGTGCGCTTGGTGTCGCGGATGATCTTCGCCAGCGGCTTGCCCGCCCGGTTCGCGAGGATCTGGTAAATCAGTTCGCAGGATTCCTGAGCGTGAGGGAGGGTCAGACCCCATGAGTCGATCCGTGTCATGGGGTCTGACCCTCCGTATACTTCATTCATGAAAGCCAGTCTGTGGGTCGCGGCCGTCGTCGCCATCGTCCTCGTGGCGGTTCTCTTCGCGCAGGACCGCCCCGGGTCGGCCCGGGCGGGCGCCGGCGCGGCGTCGCAGGGGCCCGTTCTGGAGGAGATTCGCGGCGAGCAGATTGCCGCACATCTGCAGTTTCTTTCCGACGATCTCCTCGAGGGACGGGCGCCGTCCACCCGCGGCGGCGACCTCGCGGCGAAGTACCTGGCCGCGCAGCTGGCCCTGTCCGGCTTCGAGCCGGCGGGCGACAACGGGACCTATTTTCAGAACGTCGCCATCGTGGAATCGGTCGTCAGCCCGTCGTTCACGCTGACAGTGGGGCAGGGCGCACCGTTCACCTACCTGTCGGACGTTGTCGCATTCAGCGACGTCCAGCAGCCGCGCGTGACCGGGGGCGGCGAGGTGGTGTTCGTCGGCCACGGCATCGTCGCGCCCGAGTACGAGTGGAACGACTACGAGGGCGTGGACATGACGGGGAAGGTCGCCCTCATCATGGTCAACGACCCGCCGGCGCCGTCCGGCGAGCCCGGCCTTTTCGGCGGACCGGCGCTGACGTACTACGGCCGCTGGACGTACAAGTTCGAGGAGGCCGCGCGGCAGGGCGCGGCGGGCGCGGTCCTCATTCACACCGACGAGTCCGCCACCTATCCGTGGTCGGTGGTGCAGTCGTCGTGGAGCGGCACGCAGTACTCGATCCCGGCGGTTGCCGGTGAGCCGACGCTCGCGCTGAAGGCCTGGGTCACCGACGCCGTGGCGCGCGAGATTGCGAAGCGCGGCGGCCGGGACCTCGACGCGCTCCGCAAGGGCGCGGCGTCCCGCGGCGCGAAGCCGGTGCCGTTCGGCATCCAGGCGTCGGGCACGATCGTGCAGACGGTGCAGCAGAAGACGTCGCCGAACGTCATTGGCGTCCTGCGCGGGTCGGCGCCGCAGGAAGCGGTCATCTACACGGCGCACTACGACCACCTCGGCATGCGGGCGCCGCTGCCCGGTGAGCCGCCTGACGCGGACCGTATCTTCAACGGCGCCACCGACAACGCCTCCGGCCTCGCAGGCGTGCTCGAGATTGCGGACGCGCTCGCGCGCGCGCGCACGCGCCCGGCGCGGTCGATCTACGTGCTCTTCACGACCGCGGAAGAGTCGGGCCTGCTGGGCGCGGAGTACTTCGCCTCGCACCCGGTGCTGCCGCCCGGGGCCTGGGCGGCGAACATCAACATCGACTCGCTGAACATGGCGGGCCCGAGCCGCGACATCGTGCTGCTCGGCGCCGAGCGCTCGACGCTCGGCGACATGGCATCGCAGCTCGCGAACGAGCGCGGGCGCGTGGTCGGCCCCGACCCCGAGCCGGGACGCGGCTACTTCTTCCGGTCCGATCACTTCCCGCTGGCCAAGATCGGGATTCCCGCGCTGTCGCTGAGCGAGCCGATCGACTACACGGGTCCCAATCCCGCGGCGCAGAAGGCCATCAAGGACGAATACACCGAGAAGCGGTATCACCAGGTCGAGGACGAGGTGCTGCCGAACTGGGACTACACCGGCGCCGTGGACGACATGCGCCTGCTTGCGGACCTCGGGTGGCGCGTGGCCAACAGCCGCGAGATGCCTGCCTACCGTGCCAATGAGCAGTTTGCCCGGCCTCGTCTCGATCGATGACATCCGCGCCGCCGCGGAGCGCATCCGCGGCGTCGCCGTTCGCACGCCGCTCCTCGACGTTCCCGGACCGTTCTCGCTGAAGTGCGAGCAGATGCAGCCGATGGGCGCCTTCAAGATCCGCGGCGCCGCGAACATGCTCGCGCAGCTCGCGCCTGAGGCGCGCGCGGCGGGCGTCATCACCTACTCGTCAGGGAATCACGGACAGGCCGTCGCGCTCGCCGCGCAGCGCCTCTCCATCCCTGCGGTCGTCGTCATGCCGGAGAACGCCCCGACGGTGAAGGTGGACGGCGTGCGGCGCTACGGCGGCGAGGTGATCTTCGCCGGTACGACGCTGTTCGATCGGCAGCGCCGCGCGGAAGCGGAGGCGGCGGCGCGGACGCTCACCATCGTGCCGCCGTTCGACCATCCGTGGATCATCGCGGGCGCCGGCACCTGCGGGCTCGAGATCCTCGAGCAGTGCCCCGGGCTGACCACGGTATACGCGCCGATTGGCGGCGGCGGGCTGGTGTCGGGCGTCGCGGCGGCGGTGAAGCTGTCCCGTGCCCAGGTCCGCGTGATCGGCGTCGAGCCGGCCGGCGCGCCGAAGATGTCCGCGTCGCGCGCCGCGGGCCATCCGGTGACGCTCGAGCGCACCGACACGATTGCCGACGGACTGCGGGCGCTGCGCCCCGGCGCGCTGAACTTCGCGCACGCGCAGGCGTTCGTGGACGACGTCGTGACCGTGGAGGATGCGGCGATCGCGGCGGCGGTCAAGTGGCTGTACCGGGAGGCGCAGGTCGTGGCGGAGCCGAGCGGCGCCACCAGCGTGGCGGCGGTGCTGCAGGCGGGCGCCCCGGCCCCGGGAACGGTGGCCATCGTGTCAGGGGGGAACGTGGACCCGGAGGATTTCGTCAGATACGTTCGGGAGTAGAATCCCTGACTTTCAGGAGCCACAAACGATGCGCGGAGTGCTCGGATCGCTGAAGTTCCTGTTCGTGGGGCCCCTCATCGTGGTGATGCTGTTCGTCATCAACCTGATGACCTCGCCAGGCCAGTGGTGGTTCCAGTGGGCCGCGCTGGGGATCGGCATCGCCTGGTTCATCAACCTGTTCCGCGTGCTGAGGGCGCTGGCCATCATCGGCGGCCTGGCAGGCCTGGCGGCGCTGCTCAACAGACGCGGTCTATAGCGGTTTCTGAAACGCCGTAGTGTCCGGCTTTAGCCGGACCAAGTTGATCGGCGCCGCCGTATGTGGTCCGGCTAAAGCCGGACACTACGAAGAAGTCGAAACCGCGCTATAGCCCCCGCTTCGCCTCTTCGATCGCCTGCTCGACGGTCGTGACCGCGCCGTCGAGCTGACGCTCGTACACCTGCTTCAGGATCTCGCCGACGCGGCGCCCCGGCTCGACGCCGAGCGCGAGCAGGTGGCGCCCCATGAGGAGCGGCGCCGGCGGCTGGTGCTCGACGCCGAGCGCGCGCGCCCGCTCGATGAACCAGTCCATCGCCGAGCAGTCGAACCCGCCTGACCGTCCGAGACAGTCGGCGCGCGCGAGCCGCGCCAGCAGCTCGAGGTCGACCTTCTGCGCGAGACGACGGAAGGCGCCGTCGCCGACGTTGCCCGCCTTGTGGAACATGCCCGGCTTGAGGTGCTGCGCCACGAGCCCGACCACCTGCCCGCGCACGTCGTAGCCGTCGATCGTGTGCACGTTGAGCCGATCGAGCAGCGAGAGCGTCGGCGCGACGCCAGCCTCCTCGTGCTCCATCGATCGAATCCGCCCGTCGACCACCGCCGTCGTCGCCGGCTTGCCGAGGTCGTGGCACACGGCGCCGAGCATCACGGTGATGAGCTGTGGGCGACTCAGGTCGCCATTCAGCTCGCGCGCCGTGTCGATCACCATCAGCGTGTGGGTCCACACGTCGCCCTCGGGATGCCAGTCGGGCTCCTGTTCGCAGCTGGCGAGCGGCGACAGCTCCGGCCACAGCTTCTCGACCACGCCGAGGTCGCGCGCGAGCGCGAAGCCGATCGAGGGGCGCGCGGCCTGCAGCAGCAGCTTCTCCATCTCGCCCCAGATGCGCTCCGCCGGGAGATCGTCGAGCGGGATGCGGCGGCAGATCGCGGCCGTCTCGTCGTGCAGCGAGTACTCGAAGCGCGCGGCGAACTGCAGCGCGCGCAGCACGCGGAGGCTGTCGTCGGCAAACGTCCGCGGGTCCACCACGCGCAGCACGCGGCGCTCGATGTCCGCGCGCCCGTCGAACGGATCGAGGTACTCCTCCGTCAGCGGGTCCCATGAAATCGCGTTGATCGTGAAATCGCGGCGGCGGGCGGCCTCCTCGACGGGCATGGACGGGTCGCCGTGGACGTCGAAGCCCTTGTGTCCGCGGCCCGATTTTGACTCGCGCCGCGGCAGCACTACATCAATCACTGCCGGCTGCCCGCTGCCGGCTGCCGGCTTCTGGATGACCTTGTAGACCGCGAAGGCCTGGCCGACGGCCTCCACCCGGCCGAAGCCCTCGAGCAGCGCCGGAAGCCGGTCCTGCGGAATCCCGAAGACCTCGAGGTCGATGTCCTTCGACGGCTGCCCGCGCAGCACGTCGCGGACCCAGCCGCCGACGACGAGCGCGCGGCCGCCCTCGGCCCGCACCGCCCGCGCAATCTCCTGAGCCAGCTCGAGGGACATCTACCGGTTGTTCGAACAGATGGGGGTTTGAGCCACAACAAGCCTTCGAGCGCGAGCAGGCGGCCGCGACAACGGAGCGGCCGCAACTCAGTCCAAGCAACGCGCCAGTAGAATTGATTGTTCCATGGATCCCGCCATCGCTCTGCTTCGGGACCTCGTCGCGATCGACTCGGTGAACCCGTCGCTCGTGCCGGGCGCGCGCGGCGAGGCCGCCATCGCGCTCCGGGTGGCGGAGGAGTGCCGCGCCGGCGGTCTCGACGTGACCGTCACCGAGGTCGCGCCGGGGCGGCCGAACGTGGTGGCGGTGCTCGAGGGGCCGAAACCCGGACGGACGCTGATGTTCTGCGGCCACCTCGACACGGTTGGGGTCGCCGGCATGGCGGCGCCGTTCGACCCGGTCGTACGCGACGGCCGGCTGTACGGCCGCGGCGCGCAGGACATGAAGAGCGGCGTGGCCGCCATGGTCAGCGCGGCGAGGCTGCTCGCCGAAAGCGGCCGCTGGACCTACGGGCGCGTCATCGTCGCCGCCGTGGCCGACGAGGAGCACGCGAGCATCGGCGCGGATGCGCTGGTGACGACGCACAGGGCCGACGCGGCGGTCATTACCGAGCCGACCGACCTCGACATCGCGGTCGCGCACAAGGGCTTCCAGTGGATCGAGGTGGAGACGTGCGGGCGCGCCGCGCACGGCAGCCGTCCGCGCGAGGGCCGCGACGCCATCATCCGCATGGGGCGGGTGCTCGGCCGGCTCGAATCGCTCGATCGCCGGCTGCAGTCGCGTCCGCCCGATCCGCTGCTCGGCACCGGGTCCGTGCACGCCTCGACCGTCGGCGGAGGACGCGAGCTGAGCAGCTACCCGGATCGCTGCGTCCTGCAGCTCGAACGGCGGACGCTGCCCGGCGAGCCGGCGGATGCCGCGCTGCTGGAGGTGCAGGCGATCCTCGAGGCGTGCCGCGCGGAGGACCCGGAGTTCGAGGGCGAGGCGCGCGCGCTCTTCGGCCGCGGCGGCTACGCGATCGACGCCGCCAGCCCGCTGCCCGAGGCGCTGGCGCACGCTGCCGCGTCGGCCGGATGTGCCCCGAAGCGCGTCGGCATGACGTTCTGGAGCGACGCGGCCATCCTCGGCGCTGCCGGTATCCCGACCGTGCTCTTCGGGCCCGGCGGCGCCGGCCTGCACAGTACCGAGGAGTATGTCGTCGTCGAGGATGTGATCACCTGCCGCAACACCCTCGTCGAGCTCGCGCGCGCCTTTACCGGGTAAAGAATGGCCAGGCGACGGCGCCTGGCCCCTGGAGAGACATCGGTGGCGCGGGCTCCCGCCCGCGCTGAAGCCATGCGACCCGCCGCTGGCCGACCAGCGACTCACAGCCGTACGCCGTGCCTACCGCGTGTGGCGTTCGCGCAGCAGCGAGCTCAAGACAAATGTCACGTTTGCAGGCCGTTCGCCCAATCTGCGCATGAAGTACGGAAACCACTGCCGCCCAAAGGGGACGTACACCCGCATCCGGTAGCCCTCGCCGACGAGCGAAGCCTGCAGGTCGCGTCGGATTCCATACAGCATCTGGAACTCGTACCGGTCGCTGGTGATGCCGCGCTCCCGCGCATGGGCCGTTGTCGCGTCCAACGACGCGGGATCGTGCGTCGCGATGGCCGGATAGGTGCCTTCGTCGAGGAGCAGCCGCACGAGGCGGATAAACGCCTCCTGCACCTCGGACTGTTTCTGGTACGCGACCGACGCAGGTTCCTTGTACGCACCCTTGACGAGACGGACGCGCGCGCCCAGCGCGTTCATCCGCCTGACGTCGCGCTCGGTGCGGTGCAGCGCCGCCTGCAGGGCGACGCCCAGGTTCCGGTACTCCTGCTCCCACAGCGTCTCGAACACGTCCAGCGTGACGTCCGTGTACCGAGAGTTCTCCATGTCGATGCGGACGAAGAACCCATGCCGCGCCGCCGGGTCGAGGATGCGGCGCAGGTTGTCCACCGCCGTGGCGCGGTCGACGTCGACGCCGAGCTGGGTCAGCTTCAGGGAGACGTTGCGCTCGATGCCGGACGCCACGATGACGTCGATCAGCCGCACGTACTCGCGCGTGGCGGCCGCGGCCTCCTCGGGCGTGCGGACGCTCTCCCCGAGATAGTCCAGCGTCAGCAGGAACCCCCGCGCCTGCAGCCGCCGCGAGGCCTCGATGGCCTCCTCGATCGTGTCCCCCGCGATGAACCGGCGCGCGAAGCTCTCGCCGGTCGCCATGCCGTAGGTCGAGGCGAGCCTCTTCAGCAGCGCGCTGCGCGACAGCGCGTAGAAGAGCGCCTTGGAACCCGCGTACATCAGTGCGTGCGGCGCGAGGGGGAGGCGAGGAGGTGATCGAGGGTGCGCGCGTAGTAGCGGAGGACGTTGCGCTCGCGGACGCGCACCCGCCCGCGCTCGACGACGATGATGCCGCGCGACTCGAGCGGCTCGAGGGCGGACTCGACGGCCTCGGCGCCGCTCTGCACGCCGAGGTTGGCGCCGGCCGCGCGCAGCGTGTCGAGCACCGCGTCGGCGCGCGCCTGCAGGTCCCGCCGCGTAATCGACGGCCGCATCGCGTTGGCGACGACCGCCGTCGGCAGCACCTTGTAGAGCCGCCCGATCGCGTCCATCACCGTGTGCGTGAAGGCCAGCACTTCGCTGCGCGATGTCGGATCGACGCCGTCGATCCCGATCGGCTTGCCGAAGGTGACGAACGCGCGCGACTTGTAGCCCACCGCGTAGCGCACCATCTCGGCCAGCTCGCGGCTGAACGGTTTCTGCGACCGCTTCACGCGCTGCCGCGCGAGCACGTGATCCTCGAGCACGAGGTCGTAGGCGATCGCCGTCGGCACGATCACGATGTGGCCGTGGTCGGCATTGAGCGCGGCGTGCATGAGCCCGGTTTTCGGGTTCTTGATCTCGCCGCTGTAGCTGCGGCCGCCCTCCGGGTAGAAGAAGAAGTCGTGCTTCTTCAGCAGCTCGGCCACGTAGGCCTTGAGCGTGATCAGGTACGCCGGGTCCTTCGTGTTGCGGCGGATCGGGATGGCGCCCGTGACGTGCCGGTTGAGCAGGCCGAGCGGTCCGCCGAACAGGTTGATGCCGGCGGCGATGATCGGCGGGCGCACGCCGCTCTCGTCCAGCACGAGCAGCTCGACGAGGTAGTCGGTGTGGCTCTTGTGGTTGGAGACGTAGACCACCCGGCCGGCGCGCGTCGCCGCGCGCACGGTCTCGACGTGCTCCGGGATGCGGTCGATCTTCCGGAAGATCGGGTAGAGCGGGTGCTTCAGCACCCGGTAAATCGAATACCGCTGCGTCGTCCGCAGCTCCTCGAGGTAGCCGTGGATGCGCTCGCGGGCGGCGCGCCCGCTCTCGCCGTGGCTGCCCTTCAGGTACCGCTCGACTTCCTCCCGGGACAGCACCGCCTGTGTGATGTCGTCGAGCATCGGCTGGGGCGACTATACCAAACGGCGGACGATGGCGTTGGTGAACTCGGCGGTGCTCGCGGTGCCGCCGAGGTCCCGCGTGAGAATGTGGTCCTTCTCGAGCACGGTGCCGAGCGCGGCCATGATCCGGTCGGCCATCGGGCCTTCGGCGATGTGCCGAAGCATCAGAATCGCCGAGAGCAGCAGCGCGGTCGGGTTGGCGAGTCCCTTGCCCGCGATGTCGGGCGCGCTGCCGTGCACCGCCTCGAACACGCCGATGTCGGTGCCGAGGTTGGCCGCGGGCACCACGCCAAGGCCGCCGACGAGGCCGGCGCACAGGTCCGACACGATGTCGCCGTACAGGTTCGGCAGCAGCAGGATGTCGAACTGCGCCGGCTTCATCACCAGGTGCATGCACGCGGCGTCCACGATGCGGTCGTCGCAGGTGATGTCCGGGTACTCGGCGGCCACCTTCTTCACGCTCGACAGGAAAAGGCCGTCGCCCATCTTCATGATGTTGGCCTTGTGCACCGCGGTCACGCGCGTCCGTCCGTGCTTCCGCGCGTGCTCGAACGCGAAGCGCGCGATGCGCTCGGACGCCTGGGCGGTGATGATCTTCAGGCTCTCCACCACGCCCGGGATCACCTCGTGCTCGAGGCCGGAGTACAGGTCCTCGGTGTTCTCGCGCACGATGACGAGGTCGATGCCCGTGTACTTCGAGGGGACGGCCGGGATGTTCCACACCGGGCGGAGGTTCGCGAACAGATCCAGCGCCTTGCGCAGCCCGACGTTCACGCTGGTGAACCCGCCGCCGACCGGCGTGGTCACCGGCCCCTTCAGCGCGACCTTGTTGCGGCGTATCGAGTCGAGGAGATCGCTGGGCAGCGTGGAGCCCTTTCGCTCCAGCGCCTCGACGCCCGCCAGGTGCGACTCCCATTCGACGTCGAGCCCCGCGCGCTCGAGAATCGTGACGACGGCGCTCGAGACTTCCGGCCCGATGCCGTCGCCCGGAATCAGCGTGATCGTGTGCTTCATGGCTCCCGGGCTTCCCAGTAGAGGAGCACGAGCGCGCCGGCCATGTTGACGAACATGAGGTTCGTGGACAGGCGGTGGAGGGCGTCGAACTCGGTGCGCCGCGCGTCGCCGGCGGGCAGCCGCGACGCCAGGCCGCCGATCTCCTGCTGCACCGCGTCGATGCGGCCGAGCACGACGAAGCCCGAGTAGAGCGAGATGAGCAGCATGGCGCCGATGAGCGCGCTGCGTATGGCAAACGCCCGCGGGCGCGGCCCCAGCACAGCCATGGCGGCGAGCGTCACCAGCAGCAGGCCGCCGGCGGCATACGCGATGTAATGAAAGCGCGCGATGGTGGCGCCGAAGAGGTCGCCCGCGAGCGCGCGTCCGGTCGCCGGCTCGATCGTCTGCAGGATCTGGAACGTCGTAGGGGCGACGAGCGCGCCGAGCACGATCATGCCGCCGAGCCAGATGACCAGCGCCAGCACGTACACGTACCGCAGCGCGAGCATCCGGGCATTATAGTTTTCGCACTCCAGAACCGGTAAAATTCCCGGTCACCGGAGGCCCCATCTTGCCGCTCGAGACCCGCGCGCGCATTTCCGCGCTGAAGAACATCGCCACACGTCTGCGCATCGACTCGGTCGTCTCCACCTCCGAAGCGGGGAGCGGCCATCCGAGCACGTGCTGCTCGGCGGCGGAGCTCGTCGCCGCGCTGTTCTTCGCCGAGATGCGCTACGACACGAACGATCCGCAGCACGCCGACAACGACCGCGTCGTGTTGTCGAAGGGGCACGCCGCGCCGATCCTCTACAGCGCGTGGGCCGAGGCCGGCTACGTCAAGCGTGACGACCTGGTGAAGCTCCGGCGCATCGACTCGGACCTCGAGGGCCATCCGACGCCGCGGCTGCCGTTCGTGGACGTCGCCACCGGGTCGCTCGGCCAGGGACTCTGCGCGGCGATCGGCCTCGCGCTCAACGCGCGGCGCATCGGCTCCGACTACCGCACCTACTGCCTCATGGGCGACGGCGAGACCGCCGAGGGCTCCGTCTGGGAGGCGGCCAACGTCGGCTCGCACGACAGGCTCGACTCGCTCTGCGCCATCACCGACGTGAACGCGCTCGGCCAGGCGGGTCCGACGCAGTGGGGCCATCAGCTGGAGGATCTCGCCGTCCGCTGGCGCGCCTTCGGCTGGCACGCGATCGTGGTGGACGGCCACGACCTGCCCCAGATTCTCGACGCGCTCGACGAGGCGCGACGCACCCGCGGCAGGCCGACGATGATTCTGGCGAAGACGCTCAAGGGGAAGGGCGTCTCGTTCATCGAGGGGAAGCCGGGCTGGCACGGCAAGCCGCTCAGGAAGGGTGAGGAGCTGGACAAGGCGCTCGCCGAGCTGCGCACGCAGCTGGTGCCCGAAGACGACGGCCCGGCGTCGCCGCCGGCGGCGCCGAAGAAGGTGCAGCGGCCGCGCGCGGGTAACGGAACGGTGGGCGCGCCGTCCTACAAGGTCGGCGACAGCGTGGCGACGCGCGAGGCGTACGGCGCCGCCATCGCCAGGCTCGGCGCCACCGACAGCCGCGTGGTCGCGCTCGACGCGGACGTGAAGAACTCCACGTTCAGCGAGAAATTCGAGCAGCAGCACCCCGACCGCATGTACCAGGTCTTCATCGCCGAGCAGGTGATGATCGGCGCGGCGATGGGGCTGGCCAGCCGCGGCGCGATCCCGTTCCCCTCGACGTTTGCCGCGTTCCTCTCGCGGGCCGCGGACTTCATCCGCATGGCCTGCATCAGCAACCTGAACATCAAGATGGCCGGCTCGCACGCCGGCGTCTCGATTGGCGAGGACGGGCCGTCGCAGATGGCGCTCGAGGACCTCGCCTTCATGCGCTCGCAGCCGAACATGACCGTGCTGTATCCGTGCGACGGCGTCAGCACCGAGCGGCTGATCGAGCGGATGGCCTATCACCCGGGACCGGCCTACATGCGCACGTCGCGGCCGAAGACGCCGGTGATCTACGGCCCCGACGAGCGGTTCGAGGTCGGCGGCCTGAAGGTGCTGCGCGAGAGCGCCAGTGATGTGGCCACCGTGATCGGCGCGGGCGTGACGGTGTTCGAGGCGCTCGAGGCCTACGACGAGCTGAAGGAGCAGGGCACGGCCATCCGCGTCATCGACCTGTACTCGCTGCAGCCGATCGACGGCGCCACCCTGCTGCGCTGCGCGCGTGAGACCGGCGGCCGCCTGATCACCGTCGAGGATCACTACGCCGCCGGCGGCGTCGGCGACGCGGTCGCCGCCGCGGTGGCCCCGCAAGGCTTCACCGTGCGGCGGCTCGCCGTGCGGGAGATCCCGCGCAGCGGCACGCCGGAGCAGCTCGTCGATCGCTACGGCATCTCGGCGCGGCACATCGCGGCCGCGGTGCGTGCGTGACACGCGCCGTCATCAGTGCCCTCCTCGGCGTCGCCCTGCTGGGATCGACGCCGGTGCGCGGGCAGGATGACGCCCCGCGCCTGCTGGTCGTCGTCGTCGTCGACCAGATGCGCGCCGATTACCTCACCGTCCTCGACCGGCACTGGCGCAGCGGCTTCCGGACGCTGCTGACCGAGGGCGCCGTCTTCGAGCGCAACGAGTATCCCTACCTCAACACCGTCACCTGCGCCGGCCACGCCACCGTGGCCACCGGCGCCTTCCCGCGCACCCACGGCATCGGCGGCAACACGTGGTGGGACCGCGGGCGGAACGCGCTCGTGGACTGCAGCATCGACGAGCGGCCCGCGGGCATGCACATCAGCTACGGCCGCCGCGTCGCGGCCGGCAACAGCGCGCAGCTGCTGCGCGCGCAGACGCTTGGCGACGAGCTGCGCCGGCAGAAGCCGGGCGCGAAGGTCGTCTCGCTGTCGATGAAGCCCGACACCGCGGTGATGCTGGCGGGCCACGGCGGCGACGTCGTGCTGTGGTTCGACCAGCCGATGGGGGCGTTCGTCACCTCGCGCGCCTACGCCGAACGGCGCGTGCCCGCGGTCGTCGATTACCTGACCCACAACCCGCTCAGCAAGGACATGGAAGGCGCGTGGACGCTGCGCGAGCCTCCCGCCGACTATCTGTTTGCCGACGCCACGCCGGGACAGCGGCCGCAGGCCGGGCGCGACGGATTGTTCCCGCACGCCGTCGCGGGCCCGAAGGGGCCCGACGAGCGATCGCCGGGTTTCTGGGCGGAGAGCCCGCGCTCCGATCGGTATCTCGCGCGCATGGCGCTCGGGATGGTGGACAGCCTGCAGCTCGGGCGTGACGCGGCGCCGGACCTGCTCGCGGTCGGCTTTTCCGCGCTGGACTACCTGGGGCATCGCTTCGGCCCGCGCAGCCGCGAGGTCGAGGAGATCCTGATCAACCTCGATTTCACGCTCGGCGAGCTGATTGCCGGACTCGACCAGCGTCTGGGCCGTGGCGGCTACGCCCTGGCGCTGACCGCCGATCACGGCGTCGGCCTGGCGTTCGAGCCGGCGAAGGGCGGCACGCGCGTGATCGTCGAGGACGTCGAGGAGCGCCTCGAAGAGATGCTGCGCAGCCGCTGGGGCGCGGGGACGGGCAACTACGTGCTGGTGCGCGCGCCCTACGTCTTCTTCGCGCCCGGCGTGGAGCAGCGGCTGCGCGCCGATGCCGCGCTGTGGCGCACCTTCATCTCGGAGCTGGAGAACGTGGACGGCATCGCGCGGGTGATTCCCGTGTCGGACCTGTCGCCCGCGAGCGACGACGCCGCCGTGCGCGCGGCGGCACTCAGCTACGCCGAGGGCCGCGGCGGCGACCTGGTCCTCATCACGGAGCCCAACTGGTTGCTGAGCGGTCGCAACGTGGCCAACGCCGCCTCGCACGGCACGCTGCACGAATACGACCGCCGTGTCCCGTTGCTGCTCTTCGGCGGACGCATCCGCGCGGGCCGCCTCGACGCCCGTTCCTCACCGGCGGACATCGCGCCGACGCTCGCCAGCCTCGTCAACGTCAGGCTGCCGGGCGCCGAAGGGCGCGTCCTGCAGGAAGCTACGACGCGATGAGCCGCCGGCTGTCCCGGCTCGCAATCGCGAACAGGGCGTCCACCGTCACCGGGCAGTGCGCGGTGCCGCGGCCCTCCCCGATGACTTTCAGGACCTGATCGAGCGGCATCGGCCCGCGGTACGGCCGCGCGGCCGAGAGCGCGTCGAAGACGTCGGCCGTCGCCATGATGCGCGCCTGCGTCGAGAGCCTGTCGCCGGAGACGCCGCGGTAGTAGCCGCGGCCGTCCAGGCGCTCGTGGTGGCAGCTCGCGTCGTAGGCGAAGTCGGAGAACACCGGGACGCGCGCGAGGATCTCGTAGGTGAAGTAGGGATGCTGCTTCACGACGGTCCATTCGTCGGCGTCCAGCTTGCCAGGCTTGTCGAGGATGCGGTTCGGCACCGACAGCTTGCCGATGTCGTGGAGCAGCGCCGCTCGGCGCAGCCGCACGCGCTGCTCGTCCGGCAGCCCGAGCTCCGCGGCCAGCGCGTCGCAGATCGCCGCGACGCGGTCCGAGTGGTGATACGTGAAGTTCGACTTCGCGTCGACGACGAGCGCGAAGGCGTGGGCGATCTTGTCGAGGCGCGTTTCGTCGGCCGGGATCGCGCGCTCGATCGGCTCGGCGGACGCGATGGCGTCCGGCAGGGACGGCGAGTCGAGGTCCGACCACAGCCGGTCGGAGGCCCCGACCGACAGCATCACCTTGACCAGCTCCGGATCGAACCAGCGGCTGCGGCGGTCGCGCGCGACGCCGATCGCGGCCTGCGGCCCGCCCATGCCCCAGTAGATCTCGGCGACCTGCGCCAGGCCGACGATGCGCGCGTAGAGCGGGATCTGCTCCTTGCGCAGGCCCTCGGGATAGCCGCCGCCGTCCCAGTGCTCGTCCATGCAGCGGATGGCGACCGCGGTCGGCTCGGAGGCGCCGAGGGCGCGCGCGATGTTGGCGCCGCGGTCGCACCGGATCTCGAACAGCTCGCGCTGGCTGGAGGGGCCGGCAATGGCCAGCGTCACGAACCGGCGCGCACGCTCGATGAGCGATCCGCCCGGCTCCGTGTATTCGAGCGCATAACGGATCTTCTCGCCCCACTTCCGCCAGTCGCGCTCCCACAGCCCGCGCTTGGCGTCCTGGTCGTCGCCGCCGAAGAGCTGCGACACGCGCGCGGCGTTGCTCGAGCAGCCGGCGTCCTTCATCAGCAGCGCGTAGAAGAGGTCGGACCGCTCGTCGGCGGTGAGCTGCAGCTCCTCGGCGATGCGCATGCCGATGAGGCAGCTCCGCGAGGCATGCCCCTGCGGCTGGCCCTCGGTGAGATCGAGGGCGTAGGACATCGCGGAGAGCACAGTCGACAGCTTGACCGTGGTCACGACGAAGGGAAGCCTGGAGCGGTCAGTACGCGGCGTGCCTGGGCGAGGTGCCGTTGCTCGTGCGCGATCATCGTGGCGAACCCGGAACCGAGCGGCATCCGCAGCCAGGCGAGCGCGGGCGACGCCACCCGCGCGCGCGCGAGGTCGAGCCCGTTGGCCTGGCGCAGCCGGTCGATGTACTGCACCTTGTAGGCGCGGAACGCGGCCATGACCTCCTGGCGGGGGCGGCCTTTTGCGGGCTGGAAGGGCCGCGGGGCCTTGGCCTTCACCTTCGTCGTCGGCTTGACGACCCACTCCATCAATCTGCCGATCCAGTTGTAGGTGAACGGGCCCGGCCCGTACGCGCCGCGGCGGATGGCGTCGGCGATGCCTTCGTCGAGCTTCGGCAGGTACTCGCGCGCGGTCACGTTCAGGTGCTCGAGGCACTGCGCGACCGACCACGAATCCGGGCGCGGCTGCCAGTGAAATTGCTCGTCGCTGAGCGGCGCGACCAGCGCGTCGGCGTCCGCGGACAGCTGCTCGAACTGGCGGCGGAACGCGTCGATTTCCCGCGTGAGCGCCAGCGAGTCGGTCGCGACCATGTCGACCGATTGTAGCAGCGGCGTTTTCAGTCTGCCGGCCGCTTCGGCAGGGGCGGATCCAGCTTCGTCAGCAGCTGCTCGAGCACGTCCTGATGTGCGGTGAGAAACATCTGGTCTTTCTGCCGTCCCGCGGCCTGCTTCGACTCGATGATGTGGGTCAGGCGCGCCGTTGGAACCTCGACGCCACTCATCTCACGCGTGTGAGAGCGCGCTGCGCCACGATGCGCTCGGCGAGCCAGGTGTCCCGCGGACGGTCGAGAGGCTCTTCTCCAGCCAGAGCTCCGTGCCCTCCTCATCGCATGCTGTCCAGGCCCTCACGAGGTTCGCGGGTTCCAGCGGGAGGAAAAGGTCCCAGTCGTCGGTCACGAATCGTGGAAATGGTGGGGGAGCGTAGAAGTTCGCGCCGGAGACGCCGATGAGCACGTAACGGACTCCGCGATTCGCAAGGGCGCGGGCGAGCGGCGCGAACGGCTCGCTCGCGCTCACGGGTTGTCAGTCAGGAGGCGGACGTCGTGAAACGACTTCTTGTAGGCGCGCTGACCCTGAAACACGGCGGTCTTGTCCGAGCCGGACTGATTCATGGGGTGCGCCTCGAGACGCAGCAACAGCGACCGGTACTCATCCGAGACTTCGAAGCGGAAGTCTTTCATCCGCTCTGCCGTTTCCTGCAGTCCCCGCAGGACGCGTTCCAGACCGGGCTCCATCACTTCCGATTCTACCGTCGTCGGAGGCCCGGCGGCGCCTGTTCGGTATAGCCCGGCCCGGCGTCTCCCGATAATTTCAGGCACCGGAACGGTTTATGTCGCTGCTGACCGGTTCGCGGATTGGGCCGTATGAGGTGACCGGCACGCTGGGCGCGGGCGGGATGGGCGAGGTGTATCGCGCGCGCGATGCGCGGCTGGGGCGCGACGTCGCGCTGAAAGTCCTGCCGGAGGCGTTCGCGGACGATCCCGAGCGGCTCGCGCGGTTCCAGCGCGAGGCGCAGGTGCTGGCCGCGCTCAACCATCCGCACATCGCGGCGATCCACGGCTTGGAAGAAGCGGTTCGCGCTGTCGTAGGGGCCGACTTTAGTCGGCCCGATCGGCTGTCGTAGGGGCCGACTTTAGTCGGCCCGATCGGCATCGTAGTGTCCGGCTTTAGCCGGACCAAGTTGATCGGCACCGCCGTGTGTGGTCCGGCTAAAGCCGGACACTACGAAGAAGTCGAAACCGCGCTAGGCCGCGGCGATGTCCGTACGGGCGAAGTCCTCTCCGACGTAGAGAAGCGTGTCCCCGCCCTGCCTGGCGGTTGCGTAGGCGAAGCAGTCGCCGAAGTTGAGCGCTGCCGGGTGGCGGCCGCGGCCGAACTTCAGGAAGGCCGTCGTGGCGACGCGGCATTCCGCTTCGCCGAATGGCACGACGGTTACGCCGAGTTCCCTCACCAGCTGCTCGACTTCTCCGGTGGCCGACGACCGCCGGCGTCCCGCAAAGACCAGCGTCGCCTCAACCAGCGTGGGTGCGCCGATGCGCACGTGATCGGCGTCGAGGATGCGATCGACCAGCTCCAGGTAGCCCGGTTCGGCGAAGAGGATCGCGACGAGCGCGGAGGAATCGAGCGTCATACGCCGCCAGGCCCGAAGCCGAGAATCTCGTCCTCTTCCGCGCGCGACAGCCGTCGCCCTTTCTCCGACTCGGGCAGCCCCGGCCACACCTTCCGCTCCAGGAACCGCAGGACCCGGGCGCGCCGCTGCGCCGTTGCCGATCCCTGCAGCCGGCGTTTTCGCTCGTCGAGTGCGCGGCGAATCGCCTCCGTCTTCGACTCACCCGTCAGTCGAGCCACATCCGCCGCCAACCGTTCGACGTCAGCATTCTTGATGTTCAGGGCCATGCTTTCTACCATGGTATACCACGAATGGTAGAAGGGTGTAATCGCCTCCGGCCTGATCGCCGACCCGCGGGATCTCATGGCTGGGCTCCATAAATCACTGATGGCTATCTATTTACAGCGCCGTCCCGGTTCGATAGAACATCGGGCGTACGTCGGCCGGGTAGTGCCTCGAGGTTCCACCCGCAAGCGCGTTTCCCACACAAATCGGGCCGTGTTGCACCGGCTTCTCCCGGGTGCCGTCGGCTCCCTCGGTGTTCTGCGGTTTTGCCGTGGAACTCCGATTACGCCCATAGGGAGTAGCTGTGCTCGGAGGCAAGTTCTCGCGCTCGCGCCTGTTCTGGACAGGCATTGGCATTCTCATCGTTGCCGCCGCGGTCGTCACGTTCCTGACGCTGCGGTCCACGGGCGCGCCCGAGCCGACCACCGTTGCGTTCTCCGAATTCCTCAAGGACGTCCAGGCCGGCACGGTCGGCCGTGTCGTCGTCGCCGCGGAAGCGCTCGAGTTCGAGCGCCGGGACGGCACGCGGTCCATCACGGTTGCACCGGCCGGCTACGTCGCGTCCAACCCGACGTTCGTCACCAGCCTCACCGATCGCGGCGTCGTGCTCGAGGTGGCCAGGGCTGAGTCCGCCACCTCGGGCGGCTACGGCGCGCTCGCGGTCGGCCTGCTGTTTTTCGGCATCGTCGGCCTGGTGCTCTACCGGGTGACCACCGGCCGCGTGCCGACGCTCGAGAAGGCGCGCACCATCGATCCGCAGCAGGTCGCGGTCACGTTCCAGGACGTCGCCGGCGTGGACGAGGCGAAGGACGAGGTGCGCGAGATCGTGGACTTCCTGAAGGAGCCGGAGCGCTTCGCCGAGATCGGCGGCCGCATCCCGCGCGGCATCCTGCTCGTCGGCCCTCCGGGCACGGGCAAGACCCTGCTGGCGCGCTCGATGGCGGGCGAGGCGGGCGTGCCGTTCATCTCCGCCAGCGGCTCCGACTTCGTCGAGATGTACGCCGGCGTCGGCGCGGCCCGCGTGCGGCGCCTGTTCCGCGACGCGCGGCGCCACAAGTCCTGCATCATCTTCATCGACGAGCTCGACGCGGTCGGCCGCAACCGCGGCGGCAACTCGCTGAGCCACGAGGAGCGCGAGCAGACGCTCAACCAGCTCCTCGTCGAGATGGACGGCTTCCAGCAGTCCGAGAGCATCATCATCGTCGCCGCCACCAACCGGCAGGACATCCTCGACCCGGCGCTGCTGCGCCCGGGCCGGTTCGACCGCCAGGTGGTCGTCGGCAACCCCGACATCAAGGGACGCGAGCAGATCCTGCGCGTGCACTCGAAGAAGGTCGCGCTCGAGGGCGACGTGGACCTGCGGTCGATCGCGCGGGGCACGCCCGGCTTCAGCGGCGCCGACCTGGCGAACCTGATCAACGAGGCCGCGCTCATCGCGGCACGGAACGGCCGGAAGACGGTGGCGAACGCCGACCTCGACGCTGCCCGCGACAAGGGGCTCATGGGCGTGGAGCGCAAGTCGGTGGCGATGAGCGACAAGGAGCGCGTCACCTGCGCGTACCACGAGGCGGGGCACGCGGTGGTGGCCGCGCTCCTGCCGGACGCGGATCCGCTGCACAAGGTGACGATCATCCCGCGCGGCCGCGCGCTGGGCGTGACGATGCAGCTGCCCGAGGCCGACCGCTACACGCACTCGAAGCCGTTCATCGAGGCGCAGATCGCGATCCTGATGGGCGGCCGCGTGGCCGAGGAGCTGTTCCTCCGCCAGATGACGAGCGGCGCGTCCAACGACATCGAGCGCGCCACCGAGCTGGCGCGGAAGATGGTGTGCGAGCTGGGCATGTCGCCGCTCGGGCCGTTGCACTTCCGCCGCCCGTCGAGCGCGTGGGATTCCGACAACCGCGCATCGGGCTTCAGCGAGGAGACGGCGCGCCGCGTGGACGAGGAGATTCGCGTGCTCGTGATGCGCGGCTACGAGACCGCGCGGCAGATCATCGAGCGCCAGCGCGCCGCGCTGAAGGCGCTGGCCGAAGAGCTGCTCGAGGTGGAATCGGTGGATGCCGACCGCCTGAAGGACATCCTCGCGGGAACCGTCGTTCCCGTCACGGGTCCGGCTAGAGCGGTTTCTGAAACGTCGTAGTGTCCGGCTTTAGCCGGACCACGTTGATCGGCACCGCCGTGTGTGGTCCGGCTAAAGCTCGGCTAAAGCCAGGCTAAAGCCGGACACTACGAAGAAGTCGAAACCGCGCCAGAGCCGGACACTACGTACGCAACGATTCAGCGGCCGGCGACTCCGGCCAGACGTGCGCGGGCGCCGCCGTATAGCCGGCATGCGCCAGCAGCCGCTGAAAGAGCGCGGTCTGCGAGGCGAGAAACTGCAGCTTCACGAGCAGCCGCGCCACGACGAAGCACTGGCTCCCCACGAAACCCAGCCAGGCCGACAGCCCGGCGCCTCCGGCGCCCGGCGCGACTCCCGCCCACACCGCCATCACGACCAGGAATGCGAGCGCGTTGAGCAGGTACAGGCCTGCGACCCGGCCGGGGTGGCGGCCGATGAAGCCGAGCGCGGCCAGCAGCGATCCGATGGCGCTGCGGCGATCCTCCACCACGGTCCGGATGCGCGCGTAGTCGAACACCGTCGTGGCGACTGCCAGCAGGCCGGCGAAGACGAGATACAGGCCCGCCCGCCACGCGAACGCCTCGCGTTCGACCGCGAGGTCGCGCGTCATGCGCTCGTAGAGGTCGTCGAACAGCCAGCCGTGCACGTACGTGAACAGGAACCCGTAGACGAGGCCGGCCACGAGGCCGAGCCGCAGGAACCGCCAGAAGAAGACGCCCGATGCGGCGAAGAACCCGTGCGCGCGCACGGGCCGCTGCCGCGCGTAGCGGTCGAGGATGCCGCCGGAGAGGAACGTCCAGACCAGCAGGTACGTGGCCAGCGCGGCCATCACCGCCACGTTCTCGCGCTGGCCGTCGAGCAGGCTGCTGACGTTGTCGAGCGTGGCGGCAAACCCGATCACCGACGGCGTCAGAGTCGTGCCGATACCGGTGGCCCGTGCCGTGAACTCCTGCCACCAGTCGTAGTTCACGCCGTCGGCGGCGCGATCGGCCATGGCGCTGCGCCCGAGGTCCGCCTCGATCAGCCCCCGCATCGTGAGCGCCAGCGGCAGCGCGGTCAGCAGCGTCGCGGCATAGACGCCGGCGACGATCGCGCGCGCCGCGAGCACGCGGCGCCAGCCGTCGAACCACGCACTCATGACTGCCGGCAGCCGGCAGCCGGCAGCCGGCTACACAAAGAATGCATACGTCAGCATCAGGTCCTGGAGCCACACCATCCACTTCAGGCCCCACTTCAGGCCAGCGTCGGACGCCCGCGGCGCCAGCGTCCGGCTGTTGTTCGTGTAGTTGACGTCGAGCAGCAGCACCCGATCTGGATCCACCCACGCGGAGACCGGACGCGACTCCCGCTCGTACGTATAGATCACCCGCCGATCGAGGCCGTCCCAGCGTTCGCGCACTTCCTCGCCGTTCTCGAATCGCGTGACGACGTCCACCGGGAAGGTGGCTTCACCATAGCGTCGTACGACGACGGACGTTTCGTGGACGGTCGTGGGGGCCGGCTTCAGCCGGCTCGAAAGCTCCTGCACGCCGTAGTCGAACACGTTCGAGCCGCGGTAGACCTGGTCGAAGAACCACGTCATGTCGCGCCCGCTCACCTCGTTGACGATGGCGAAGAAGTCGGCGGGCTGGGGATGGCGGAACCTGCCGCGCTCGAAGTAGGTGGCGAGCGCGCGCTGCATGACCGGCCATCCGAGGTGCTTCTCGAGCGTGTGCAGCCAGAGTGCGGTCTTGTTATAGCTGATGAACGTGGCCGTGGACGGCCAGTAGCGAAGCGTCGGCGTGGCCGGGATGTCGGCCTCCGCGTTGTCGCGATAGCCCGCGAGCCGGTCGTTTTCGATGCGCGTGAACGGGATCTCGTCGAACACCCACGGAATGAACCCGCCGAAGTAGCGCGCCTCCACGCGGTTTCCCGGGAACGCCTCGTCCATCACGCGCGCCGTGGCGTAGGTGTTGATGCCCTCGTCCATCCACGCGTGCTCGAACTCGTTGGTGGCGACGAGCCCGTACCACCACTGGTGCCCGATCTCGTGCGAGGTCGTCATCTCCGGCACCTGGACGTCCGCGGGCGCCAGCCACCGCCCGCGGCCGGTGAGCAAGGTGGGGTATTCCATGCCGTCGGCCCCGCTCTGGAAAGCCGGATCGACGACGGTCATGTGGCCGTAGGGGTAGGCGCCGAACCATTCGCCGTACAGGCGCAGCGTGGCGTTGCTGATGGCGAAGTAACGCTCGGCGAGGCCGCGACGCTCGGGCTGGAGCAGCAGGCGGACGTCCACGGGCGGCAGCGTCGCGTGCTCGAAGCGCCGTGTGAGGTCGATGTAGTCCGGGCTCGCGGTCCACGCGAAGTCGTGGATGTCCTCGCCGTGGAACTCACGCGTCACCGTGCCATCGTCGTTGGTACGGCGCGCCGTCTCGCGGCCGGAGGCGCCGACCACGAACTCCGCCGGCACCGTCAGCGCCACGTCGTAGACGCCGAAGTTCGAGTAGAACTCCGTCGCCGCATGGAACTGATGCGTGTTCCAGCCGGCGTCCTCGAGCACGCCGAGCTTCGGGAACCACTGCGCGATGAAGTAGTAGTCGTCCACGTAGCCGGTGCGCGCGAACGGCCGTGGGATCTTCGAGATCCACTCGATCTCGACGTCGACCGACTCGTTCGGCGCCACCGCCGCCGGCAGCGCGACGCTCATGACCGTTCGATCCGCCGCGTTCCCATCGTCAGGCGCGATGAACCGCTGCTGCTCCGTCAGGTCAGCCCACGCGCCTGCCCCGCCGAAGCCTGCGCGCAGGCGAAGGCGGGTGACGTCGGTCGCGCTCCAGGCATCGGGTCGCGGCTCGGTGTAGAGGCCGGCGAGGCGCCGCTCGCGCAGCCACGTCGAATCCGCGTTGCGCCACGCGTTCCAGTAGAGGTGAAACTGCAGCTCGCTCGTGGGCCGGCTGCTCGTGTTGCGCCAGCGGATGACTTCGCGGCCGCGAATCGATCTCGCCTCCGGCAGGAGCCGCGCCTCGATCGTGTAACTGGCATTGCGCGGAGATGGTGTGCCCTGCTGGGCATTGATGAGACTCGAGCACGCAACAACGAACGCAAGGGCTACCGCGCGCGGAGGCATGGTGTGCCTGATTCTATAATCGACAGTTGGAGCGCACGATGACGATTCGCGTAGTGCTCGTTGGTCTCGGTCCCATCGGCGCGGCGGTCGCGCGGCAGCTCGCGGTGCGCAAGGGTTTCCAGATCGTCGGCGCCGTGGACGTCGATCCCGCCAAGGTCGGCAAGGACGCCGGCGACGTCGTCGAGCTTGGCCGCAGGCTGCGCGTCACGGTCACCGACTCGATTGGCAGGACGCTGAAGGCGACCAGGCCCGACGTCGCCGTCCTCTGCACCAGCTCGTCCCTGAAGGCCGTCCAGCCGCAATTCGAGGAAGTGCTGAAGCACCGGGTGCCGATCGTGACGACGACGGAGGAGGCGGCGTATGTGGCGCCGAAGAACCGCCGCATCGCGAAACAGCTGGACGAGGCCGCCCGCAAGGCGAAGGTGGCCGTCGTCGGCACGGGCGTGAACCCCGGCTTCCTCATGGACGCGCTGCCGATCGCGCTCAGCGCCCTCTGCGAGCGCGTGGACGCCGTGACCGTGCACCGCGTCCAGGACGCGCGCGTCCGCCGCCTGCCGTTTCAACAGAAGATCGGCGCCGGCCTCGACCGGGAGCAGTTCGCGCGCGGCGTCGAGCACGGCACGCTGCGGCACGTCGGGTTCACCGAGTCGATGCACATGATTGCCGCCGCGCTCGGCTGGAGGCTCGATCGCGTGACCGACGACATCGTGCCGAAGATCGCGACCGAACCGGTCGCCAGCGACCTGCTGGCGGTCGATCCCGGCTACGTCTGCGGGATCGTGCAGGACGGCATCGGCTACGTGAACGGCGACGCGCGCATTCACCTGCACCTCGAGGCCTATCTCGGCGCGCCTGAGTCCTACGACTCGGTCATCATCGACGGCTCACCGCGCATTCACTCGACGATCCGGGGCGGCGTGCACGGCGACATCGCCACCGCGTCGATGACGGTGAACAGCATTCCGGCCGTGCTGGCCGCGCCGCCGGGCCTCCGTACGATGCGCGACCTCCGGCTGCCGTCGTTCTACGGCGTGTAGTGTCGATACGGAGCGCCGGCAGGGACTTGCCGCCGTCGTAAAGACGAGTTATCTTTACAGCATGAGCTCTCGCTTGATCAACGTCCGGCTCGACACCGATCGGCTGCGGAAGGCGCAGGCGCTTCGCGAACGCGGCGTTGCGCTGTCGGACGTCGTACGCGAGGCGATCGACGAACGCTTCCTCGAATTGCGGTCCGAGTCCAGGCCGGACGCCAAAGCGATCATCCGGCGGATGTTCGACGAGCATCCCGATCCTCCCGATCTGCCGCCACGCGAGTACGACGTCCACGATCGGCACGCCGCGCGCGAGGCTATTCTCGGCACGCTTCGTCCCGTGCGCAGGTGATTCTCGTCGATACGACGCCGCTCGTGGCCCTCTGTGATGCGCGCGACTCGAAGCACCGGGCGGCGGTGAAGCAGCTCGCGTCATTGGCGAACGAGGAGTTCGCGGTATGCGACGGGGTGCTGACCGAGGCGTGCTTTCACCTGCCCCATCGAAGCCAGCGACAGCGTCTTCGCGCCTTGCTGCACGACCTCCGCGTGCAACCTCTTCCGGTCG
>Ga0194131_10000698_pt1 | contig 57020 bp, 74 predicted proteins | sample TA2KigO120mmetaG_FD_148631 | JGI IMG/M metagenome (GOLD analysis project Ga0194131, IMG submission 148631) | Freshwater microbial communities from Lake Tanganyika, Tanzania - TA2015053 Kigoma Offshore 120m | ecosystem: Environmental > Aquatic > Freshwater > Lake | place: Tanzania: Lake... | reverse complement strand
TGGGCTGCCGCGGCCGCGATGGCCGCCGCGGCGGCGGCCGCCGCGGCCGCGAGCGCGTTCATCGGGGCGACGACGGGGCCCACGTTGAGCTGCAGGCGAATCGCCCGGCGGCAGAAGGGGCACTGCAGCTCGACGGCGCCCTCGGGGCCCTGGCAGTGCGGATAGCATCCCGGTCCACCGAAGCGCGGGCGCGGCGCCTGACATGGCATGCCTTCCCTATTACACTGGCTCGACGTCCGGAGAGGAGAACTATGGTTGATGCCCTGATCGCCGCCCTCGACCGCGCGCCGGCGGTGGTCGTGCCGCTCGTGAAGCAGGCGAACCCCGCGATTCTCAAGCGGCGGCCCGCGCCCGGCGAATGGTCGATCCACGAGAACGCGGTCCACCTCGCGCAGGTGCATCCGCTGTTCTTCGCGCGCCTCGACCTCATGCTGGCCGAAGACAACCCGGCGATCGTCCCCTACGATCCGGGCCGCGACGATCCCGAGGACGCGCTCCTGAAGCTCGACCTCGACGACGCGCTCCGGCGGTTCGAGGCGGACCGCGCGCGGCTGGTCGCGCGCCTGAAGACGCTGCGGCCGGAGCAGTGGCGCCGCCCCGCCGCGCACGGCGAGTACAACGCCTACTCGATCTTCATCATGTTCCGGCACCTCGCGCTGCACGACTTCGACCACGCGTACCGCATCGAAGAGCTGGTGCTGCGCAAGGACTGGCCCGCGCCAATGCCCCTACCCGCGTGAGCGCCGAGCTCCGCGCCGCCGACCGCGTCGACGTGCTCGTCATCGTCGACAACAGCACCGACAGCCTGTCGACTACGCCGAAGCACGTCGTCCCGGAGTGGGCGGGCCTGCACGCGGCGGGGCGGCTGCCCGCGATCTCGGGCGAGGCGATCTGCCGCGCGCATCACGGGCTCTCGGTGCTGATCACCGCGTACGTCGGCGACGAGCGCCGCACGGTGCTCCTCGACGCCGGTCCGGAAGGCGCGACCTTCCGTCACAACGCCGGGATCCTCGGGGTCGAGCCCGGCGCGATCGACGCGGTCGTCCTCTCGCACGGCCACTGGGACCACGGCGGCGGGCTCGTCGCGGCGCTGGAGGCGATCGCGCAGGCTCGCGGGCGCGCGGTCGACTGCTACGTCCACCCCGACATGTTCGTGCAACGCGGCTCGCAGCGTCCCGACGGCGCGGTGTTCGTGCACAAGCCGCTGGCCGGACCGGACGCGCTCGGCGCCGCCGGCGGGCGCGTGGTGGCGACGCGCGAGCCGCACCTGATCGCCGACGGGCTCTTCGCGGTGAGCGGCGAGGTCCCCCGCAAGACGCCGTTCGAGACGGGCTTGCCGGGGCACCTGCGGCAGGGCGCGCACGGGTGGGAGCCGGACCCGCTCATCATGGACGAGCGCTTCCTGAGCGTGCGCGTCCGGGACAAGGGCACGCTCGTGGTCTCCGCGTGCTCGCACGCGGGCATCGTGAACGTGCTCGCGCACGCGACCGAAACGTCGTCCGTGCCGCTCTACGGTGTGATGGGCGGCTTCCACCTCGCGGGCGCGACCGAAAAGATCATCCCGGAGACGGTGGCGGGCATCGAGCGGTTCGCGCCGAAGCTGCTCGCGCCCGGGCACTGCACCGGGTGGCGCGCGATGAGCGTGATGGCGCGCACGTTCGGCGACGAGCTGGTCCCCACCGCCGTCGGCAAGCGCTACCTCCTCTGACCGCGCCCGCCGGGAGCGTGGTATACCGATGCTGACGAGGCACCCATGAGCGACATCCCGAAGCTCAGCGGCGATATCCGGCACCTCATCCCGAAGCTCGGCCTTCGCAACTACTGGTATCCCGCCATCCTCGACAGGAAGGTCGGCGCGCGGAAGCCGGTGAAGGTCTCGATGCTCGGCGAGGAGCTCTGCCTCTTCCGCGGTGTCACCGGCAACGTGGTCGCGATCCAGGACGTGTGCCCGCATCGCGGCGCGCGGCTGAGCGAGGGCGACTGCCACTATCGCGGCACCGTCGCCTGCCCGTACCACGGCTGGGTGTACGACGAGGGCGGCAAGAACGTCGCCGTCCTCTCCGAAGGCCCGGCGTCCGGCGTGTGCGGCAAGCCCGGCACCGAGGCGAAGGTCTATCCAACCCGCACGCTCAAGGGCGTGGTGTTCGTGTGGGTCGGCGACGGCGACGCCGCGCCCATCGAAGAGGACGTGCCGGAGGAGTTCTTCGACCCGGACGCGCTCGTCATGACGGGCGAGGTGACGTGGCGGTGCAACTGGGAGGTCGCGCTCGAGAACTCGATGGACGCGCACGTGAACTACGTCCATCGGGACGCGCTGGTCGTCGCGCGCACGGGGTTCATCGCCCGCGGCGCGCAGGGCGAGCACCCGATCTTCGTGGGCAACGGCTTCGGCGGCGACGTCGCCGAGAGCAACTACATGCGCAAGAGCCCCGCGCAGGACGAGTATCCCCACGGCTGGAAGTGGCCGAAGTCCAACCGGCGCCGCTTCTGGACGTGGCTCACGAAGCCCCTCGCGGAGCGCGCGCGGCGCCACATTCCGCCGCCGCGCTCGGCGCGCTGGTGCGGCGGGCATCACCTGCCCGGCATGTTCCGCACGGAGTTCGCGTACGACTTCTACACGCGCATGTGCGTGCCCGTCGAAGAGCACGTCACGCGCGTGTGGTACTACCACTACCTCAAGCCGAAGACGGCGCTCGGACGCCTGTGGCAGCGCGTCCTCTACTACGGCGTCCATCGCTGGATCATCGAGTACAACTTCTCGCAGCAGGACGAGCGCGTGATGCTGAACCAGCGCTACGACACGCCGGAGAAGCTCTCGGGCACCGACGCCGAGGTCATCCAGTGGCGCAAGCTCGTCGTCACGCGGCACTTCGGCGGGCGGGATGCGCCGTTCGAGTACAAGAACCCGAACGGCTGGGCGCCCGACGAGGTGCCACTCGAGCGCATCTCGGTCCGTTACCTTCAGGAGCAACGGGCGCGCGCCGCCCGCTGAGGAGACCGCCATGGCCTTCACACCCGCCGGACTCGACCACGTCAACATCTTCGTGCGCGACTGCAAGAAGTCGCACGCGTGGTACACCGACATCTTCGGCTTCCACACGCAGGACGTGATGGACAACGAGCGCGTGCGCGGGGTGTTCCTCTCGTGCGATCCCGGCCACGCGCACGACATCGCGCTGTTCGAGGTGGGCCGCGACGCGCCGGGCCCGCACCCGCGCGGAGTCGGCCTCAACCACGTGGCCTGGCGGATGAAGAGCCTCGAGGACCTCGCCGAGATGTACGAGCGCCTGAAGGCGAAGGGCGTGCCGATCCGCGTGATCGACCACACGGTCTCGCTCGGCGTCTACTTCTCGGACCCCGACGGCAACGGCCTCGAGGTGTACTACGAGCAGCCGCGCAGCGAGTGGAACCAGGACCGGCCGTTCTCCGAGAAGACCGGCAAGGGTCGTTTCCCCGGGCCCTGGGACGAGGCACTCCGCTCCTGAGCTACGACCTCGCGGTCGTCGGCCTCGGCATCGTCGGCGCCTGCGCGACCTGGGCGGCGGCGAAGACCGGCGCGCGCGTGGTGGCGCTCGATCCCGCGCCCGGCGGCGGGACCAGCCGCACGTCGTTCGCGTGGATCAACGCCAACCGCAAGGAGCCGGACGCCTATCACCGGCTGAACGCCGAAGGCATGGCCGCGCACCGCGAGCTCGCCCGCGAGCTCGGGGACGCGTTCGGCCACCGGGCCGGCGGGTCGCTCGAGTGGGCGGTGGGCGTCGAGGCGACCGCCGAGCTGCGGACGCGCGTGGAGCGTCTCGCGCAGCGCGGCTACGCCGCGACGTTCGTGCCCCGCGACCACGCGCTCGCGCTCGAGCCCGGGCTCGCGATCGCCGCCGACGTGCAGGAGGTGGCCTTCTTCGGTGACGAAGCGTGGATCGATGCGCCACGCGCGGTCCGCACACTGCTCGCCGCGGCGACCGCGCGCGGCGCGGACGTTCGTCCCGGCACGGTGACCGTCCGGCGCGAGGGCGAGCGCGTGGTCGCCGTCGCGGCTGACGGCCCGCTCGACGCGCGCGCAGTGCTGATCTGCGTGGGCCCCGCGACGCAGGCGTTCCTCGCGCCGCTCGGCGTCACGATGCCGGTCGATCAGGTCTACGGGCTCCTCGCGGTCACGTCCCCGGTGTCGGCCACGCCCACGCGCGTCGTGCACGCGCCGGGCGTCCACCTGCGCCCCGATGCCGACGGCGGCCTGCTACTCGGCACGGATGATCTGGACGGGCCCATCGTGCGCGACGCCACGCCCGGCGGACGCGCCGAGATCGCGGCGCGGATGCTCGAGCGGGCCGCGCGCGTCTTTCCGGCGGCGGAGAAGGCGGAGGTCGTCGAGATCCGCGTGGGCGCGCGGCCGATGCCCGGCGACGGTCACACGATTGCGGGCGGCATTCCGGGGCTCGAGAACGCCTGGATGATCGCGACCCACAGCGGCGTGACGCTCGGTCCGCTGCTCGGCCGCCTGCTCGCGGACGAGATCGTGCACGACCGTCCGAGCGCGCTGTTCGGGCCGTTCCGTCCCGCGCGCTTCCTTCGCGCCTAAGGGCTACAGCCCGCGGCGGGCGTGCCTCTGGGCTTGTGCGGGACCAGCGTGCACCCGAACGTGGCGGGCTGCTTCGCCCACTCCGCGAGCGTCGCTTCGAGGCGCGCCAGCGTGCGCTCGCGCTTCGCCAGCCCGATGCCGTAGATCGCGAGGTCGTTCACGAGCCGCGTGTAGAACGTGTGTGGGGCGTCACCGTTGTTGCCGACGCAGGGCGACGGCTTCTGCGCATGCCGCAGGAGATGGCCGAACGCGGCCACGTAGCGCGCGAGCACCGGCTCGTCGCGCAGGCTCTCCGGCACCTCGGGAAAGGATGCGAGAAATTCCTCGACGGTCATCGGGGCATCCAGGGGCGTGCGCCGGACGTGCGCGGGAACCTCGATTCGCATGGTGACCCTCCCGGCGCCAGTATAGCGGCGCCCCGTCACGCCGCGGCCGTGTGCTCCTCGACGGGCGCCCACGGCGCGTCTTCCTTGAGGCGGCCGATGCAGGCGAGGCAATCGATCTTTCGCCGGTACCCCTCGCCGGACTGGGCGAGCACGCGCCCGTCGTCCGCGAGGCAGCGCCAGCGGTACTCGTCCGCATCGTCGCGGTACACGACGAACTTCACCGTCGGCTCCTTCTGCTAAGCTCCGGCCATGAAGCTGGCCGGCAGGGTCGCGATCGTGACGGGCACGAGCCCGAACATCGGCGGCGGCATCGCGCAGGGCCTCGCGGACGAGGGCGCGCGCGTCGTGTGCGTGGACGTGATGCCCGAGAACGCGCGCGAGTGCGCGGCCTGGATCACCGAGCGCGGCGGCGAGGCGCTCGGGCTCGTGTGCGACACGACCGACGAGGCGCAGGTCGAAGCCATGGTGACGCAGGTCCGCGCGGCGTACGGCGGCGTGGATGTGCTCGTCAACAACGCCGGCATCCTCGGTGGGCAGAGCGTGCTCGACATGCCGCTCGAGCGGTGGACGCGCCAGCTCTCCGTGAACCTCACCGGCACCTTCCTCTGCACCAAGCACGTCGCGCGCGCGATGGTCGAGCGCGGGCGCGGCGGCAGCATCATCGTGATCGTCTCGACCGCCGGCCATCAGGGGCAGGCCGGGAACATCGGCTACTGCACGAGCAAGAGCGGCCTGCTCAACTTCACGCGCGCCGCCGCCATGGATCTCGCGCGCCACCGCATCCGCGTGAACAGCCTCACGCCCACCGCCACCGACGTCGCCGAAGGTGACGAGCGCGCGGTGGGCTGGGGCCGCGAGCGTCCCCAGCGCGGCGCGCGGGCGCTGGACTTCGCAAGGATGGTGCCGACAGGCGAGCTGCCGAGCCCGCGCCACTATGCGCGCGCGGCGGTGTTCCTCGCCGGCGACGACAGCGAGATGATCACCGGCTTCGATCTTCGCGTGGACGGGGGCGCGATCGCGAAGTACTGGCCGTGGATTCCGGGCGCGTGACCCCGCCATGCGCCTGAATCGCATGATCCAGGCCGTCGACCTCCACTGCGCCGGCGAGCCCGGGCGTGTGATCGTCGGCGGCGTCCTCGACGTGCCGGGCGCCACGATGTACGACAAGATGCGCCATCTGGAAAACCACGCCGACGGGTTGCGCAAGCTGATGCTGCGCGAGCCCCGCGGCTATCCCGGCGCGAACTGCAATCTGGTCCTGCCGCCCACGCGCCCGGAGGCGGATGCGGGCTTCGTGATCATGGAGCACGTCGAGTACCCGGGCATGTCGGGCACCAACACGATCTGCACGGTGACCGCGCTGCTCGAGACCGGGATGATCCCGATGCGGGAGCCCGTCACCGAGCTCACGCTGGACGCGGTGGCCGGGCTCATCCGCGTGCGCGCCGAGTGCGCCAACGGCAAGGTCACGAGCGTCCGCTTCCAGAACGTCCCGGCGTTCGCCGTCTACCTCGACCGCAAGATCGAGGTCCCGCAGCTCGGCACGGTGACGGTGGACGTCGCGTACGGCGGCATGTTCTACGCGATCGCGGACGCGCGCGCGTTCGGTCTGGCGCTCACACCGGACGAGGGCCGCGACATCGTGCGCATCACGGAGATGGTGAAGGCCGCGGCACGCGAGCAATGCCCGGTGACGCACCCGGACCAGCCGGGCTTCACGGGCGTGTCGATCGCGCAGCTGAGCGGTCCTCCGTCGAACCCGGCCGCGCACATGAAGAACTGCGTGACGGTTTCGACGGGCGCGTTCGACTGGAACAAGCCGTCGACGTGGACGGGCGTGATCGACCGCAGCCCGTGCGGCACGGGCACGTGCGCAAGAATGGCGACGCTCCACGCACGGGGCCAGCTGGCGCTGGATCAGGAGTTCGTCCACGAGGGCATCCTGGGCACGACCTTCACGGGAAGACTGATCGAGGAAACGCGGGTGGGCAACTACCCGGCGGTGATCCCGACGCTGTCTGGCCAAGCGTGGATCACGGGCTTCGCAAGCTATGTAGTGGACCCGACCGACCCGTTCCCAGAGGGTTTCACGCTAGGCGACATCTGGTAGCTGAGCGGACGTCGTTGCTGTTCGGCAGTTGATCGATCGGCGATGCCAAGCGCGCCGAGGTCGCGGCACCGTGCTGTTGCGTGAACAATGGTCAGCGTGCGCGAAGCGCCACGCCGCGCTCGCGGGGGTGCCGTCGACGACATTGGCGGTCGGGAGTGGGCAAAGCCCGCTCCCGACATAGCCCGGAGCTCGCCGCGCCCCCGCGAGCGCGGCGTGGCGCTTCGCGCACGCTCTCCGTTATTCGAACATCAGCACGGTCCGCGCGACCTCGCCGGCTTTCATCGCGCGGAACGCATCGTTGACGTCCTCGAGACGCCGCTTCTGCGTGACCATCTCGTCGAGCTTCAGCCTTCCCTGGCGGTAGAAGTCGATGTAGCGCGGCATGTCGACCTTGAAGCGGTTGCTGCCCATGCTGCAGCCCTGGATCTTCTTCTCGCGCAGGAACTGCGGGCCGTCGAGCTCGATCTTCTGGCCGACGGGGATCATGCCGATGACGGTCGCGGTGCCGCCGGGCTTGATGCAGTTGAACGCCTGCTCCGCGGCGATCTTGAGGCCGATCGCCTCGAACGAGTAATCCACGCCGCCCCCGCCCGCGAGCGCGCGGATCTGCTTGACCGGATCGTCCTTCGACGCGTCCACCGTGTGCGTCGCGCCCACTTCCTTCGCCTTCGCGAACTTCCGCTCCATGGTGTCGACCGCGATGATCATGCGCGCGCCGCCGATGCGCGCGCCCTGGATCGCGGCGAGGCCGACGCCGCCGCAGCCGAACACCGCCACCGTCGAGCCGGCCTCGATGCGCGCGGTGTTGAGCACGGCGCCGACGCCCGTGGTCACGCCGCAGCCGATGAGCGCCGCCTGCGCGAACGGCATGTCCTTGTCGACCTTCACGATCGCGTTCTCGTGCACCAGCATCTTCTCCGCGTAGGCCGAGAGGCTCGCGAACTGGTTCACGGGCGTGCCGTTCCACGACAGCACGGGCGGCTGCTCCTTCGTGCGCGCCGGCCGCGTCTGGCAGAGGTGCGTCTTGCCGGTCAGGCAGTACTCGCATCGTCCGCAGAACACCGACAGGCAGCAGATCACGTGGTCACCCGGCTTGAACTCCGCCACCTGCGGGCCGACCGCTTCGACGATGCCGGCGGCCTCGTGGCCGAGGATCGCGGGCGTCGGGAATGGATAGAAGCCGTCGACGAAGTGCAGGTCGCTGTGGCAGACGCCCGACGCGACGGTGCGCACGAGCACCTCGCGCTCGATCGGCGTGGCGACGTCGACGCTCTCGATGGTGAGCGCTTTCTGGGGCCCGTGGAAGACGGCAGCTTTCATGTCACACTCCTTGCCGGGTCGGCGACCGATCATACAATGACGCCGCGGCCGGGTTCTCCCACCGCCCCAAGGAGTCACGCCATGCCAGGAACCACCGGTTTCATCGGGCTCGGAGCGATGGGCGGCCCGATGGCCCTCAATCTCGTCAAGCACGGGTTCAGCCTCGTGGTGCACGACATCGACGCGGCGAAAGTCGAGCGGCTCGTCGCGAAGGGCGCGAAGAAGGCGGACTCGGCGCAAGCCGTCGCCGCCGCGGCCGAGCGCACGATCGTGATCGTGGAGACCACCGCGCAGGTCGAGTCGGTCGTGGCCGGGATCAAGCAGGGCGCGAAGCCCGGCCACGTCGTCGCGTGCATGAGCACGATCGACCCGTTCGTGGCCCGCCGGCTCGCGGACGAGCTCGCCGCGCAGGGCGTCGCCATGGTCGACGCGCCGGTAAGCGGCGGCACCGAGCGCGCGGCGTCGGGCGAGCTCTCGATCATCGTGGGCGGCGACGGGAGGACGGTGGACGCGTGCCGCGATCTCTTCCAGGCCATGGGCGCGCGCATCTTCCACATGGGCGGCCTCGGCCAGGGCCTGGCGATGAAGCTCGTCAACAACATGCTGATCCAGGTCAACACCGTCGCGGTGGCGGAAGCCCTCGTGCTCGGCGTGAAGGCGGGCCTCGATCCGCAGGCGATCGTCGACGTGGTGAAGGTCAGCACCGGGAACAGCTACGCGTTCGAGATGCGGGCCCCGCGCATCCTGAAGCGGGACTTCGCGCCCGGCGGCACCGTCGACATCTCGTTCAAGGACCAGGAGCTGGAGACGCAGTTCGCCAAGCAGCTCGGCGTGCCCGTGCTGCTCGCGAACGTCACCCAGCAGGTCTACCAGATGGCGCGCGCAGCGGGACTCAACAAGGAGGACGGCTCGGCCGTCGTGAAGATCTTCGAGCGGCTGGCCGGTGTGACCGTGGGAAAGGAAAGCTAGAACATGGCGACGTACGTGCTCGTGCACGGAGCGTATCAGGGCGGCTGGATCTGGAAACCGGTGGCGACGCGCCTGCGGGCGGCGGGCCACACGGTGTACGCGCCCACCCTCGACGGCTGCGCCGAGCGCGCGAGCCAGGTGCGGCCCGGCATCACCGTGGCCACGCACGCGCAGGAGATCGCCGGGTTCCTCGTCAACGAGGACCTGCGTGACGTAGTCCTCGTCGGCACCAGCTCGGGCGGCATGGTGATCCAGAAGGCGTCGGAGCTCGCGCGGGACCGCATCGCGCGGATCGCGTTCGTCGACGCGCTCGCGCTGCTGCCCGGCGAGCGCGTCGACGCGATCGTGAAGCGGCCGGCGCCGAATCGCGTCGGCGAGCTGACGACGGGCCCGTCGCGCGAGGACGCCGCGAACCGCATGTTCAAGGACCTGGATCCCGCGACGAAGGCGTGGGCCCTCGACCGCCTCACGCAGCATCCGATCGCCGCGCTCGAAGCGCCCATGGTCGACACGAAGTTCTGGGACCTGAAGTGGAACGCGCTCGTCGTGCGCTGCACGCAGGCGGTGAACCCGCCGGAGCATCACCAGAAGCGCACCGCGGAGAAGCTCGGCGCGAAGTACGTCGAGCTCGACACCGGCCACTACCCGATGCTCAGCGCTCCCGAGGAGCTGACGCGCCTGCTCATGTAGGCGCGTCACGCACGAGGCTGTGCCGCACACTGACCATCACGCGACGATCTTCGTCCCCGCGGACGCCGCGGAGGCCATCGAAGCGGTCCGCCTCGAATGGGACCCCGATATGGCGGCGCAGATCGCCGCGCACCTGACGCTCGTCTACCCGCACGAGGCGCCCGATATCGACCTGCTCACGACGCGTCTGCAGGCGCAGGCCCTGAGCACCGCGCCGTTCCGGTTGCGGCTCGGCGGCCTCGGATGCTTCGACCGCCCGGAAGGCGGCGTCTACATCGACGTGAAAGATCTCGACGGCGGCTGTCGCCGGCTGCGCGAGCAGCTCCTGTACCCGCCGCTTCGGCGCAGCACCTTTCCGCTCCACGTGACGATCGCGCACCCGCGCACCGCGCGCCGCCTGCGCGAGCTGTGGGAGAGCAACGCGTATCGCCGCTCGAACGCCGAGTTCACCGTGCGCGAGATCGCGATCACCGCGTTCGACGGCACGCGCTGGGAGACGCTTTCGCGCTATCCCCTCACGCGGCGGTAGCGACGCCGTGAGCGAGGTCGTGGTCGGGCGGGTCGCGGACTTCTCGGACGCCGAGCGCGACGCGCTGCGCCGCCTCACCCTCGCGGTCTACCCGCCCGGCGCCGCGGACGAACCGGCGCACACGAAGCGCGAGTGGCGCGCCGGCGACTGGGCTGCGCGCCTGTACGCCGCGGACGGCACCCTCGTCTCCTACGTCGGGATCACGTTGCGCGAGGCGCGGCTCGACGATGGGCCCGTCCTCGTCGGGGGGATCGGCAGCGTGAAGACGCACCCGGACGCGCGAGGCCAGGGGCTCGCGGCGCGGGGGATCGAGCAGGCGCTGGCGTTCATGCGCGAACAGAAGTCGGCGTTCGCGCTCCTCGTGTGCCGCCCGCCGCTCGTGCCGTACTACGCCGGGCTGGGCTGGCAGAGGTTCGGTGGCCGGCTCCTCGTGCGGCAGTTTGGCGCGGTCGAGCACTTCACGTTCAACGAGGTCATGACGCACGCGCTCCGCGAGCCCGCGCCGCGGGCCGGCACGCTCGACCTGCTCGGCCCGCCCTGGTGAGCGCCTACTTCGGCGCGAGCGCCGCCCGCATCTTCGCCAGCGCGCTGCCGTAGATGTGCACCGGCCGCAGCACCAGGGCCACGCGCTGGTCGCCCTCGGTGATGCGGTCGTACTCCTCCCAGTCCCTGCTGCGGCGCCGCGTGGTCGCGCTGAAGATGTGACGCCGCGCTTTCGCGAGCGTCTCGGGATCCGCGTTGCCGGAGTGGACCATCTCGACCGTGCCCTCGAACACGAGGAACCCCGACCACCAGTCGACGTGCGAGACGAGAATCGAGCAGCGCGGATCGCGCAGCAGGTTCTTGAACTTCATGCGCGTCTCGGTGATCGACACGCCGACTCCGCCGTCGCGCGGGTACGTGGTGACGATGCTGAGCTGCGGCATGCCGTTCTTGCGGAACGACGTCATCACGCCCTGCGGGTGGTCGTGCAGGAACTGCTCGATCTGCGGAGACAGCGGGGACGCGGTCGCCATCGGGGGCTCTCCTTGCGTAAGGGTCAGGCGATCGCGCCGGCGGCACGCAAGGCCGCAAGCTTCGTCGCGTCGTAGCCGAGCACGGTGCCGAGGACTTCGTCGGTGTGCTGCCCGGGCGTCGGGACCGGACCCACGCGCCCCGGGGTCTTCGACATCTTCACGGTCACGCCGGGCACGTACATCTCGCCCGCGACCGCGTCGTCCATCTTCACGAGCATCTCGCGCTCCCAGAGGTGCGCGTCCTTCGCGACCTCGGGAATCGTCCGCACGGGCGCGGAGGGAATCCCCGCCGCCTGCAGCGCCGCGCACGCTTCGTCGCTCGTGCGGGTGGCGCACCACGCCTCGATCCTCGCGCGGCGCTCGGCGGCCGGTGAGCTGCCGGCAAGCGGCGTGTCGTCGTCGGGGCCGCCGACGATCTTCATCAACGCCGACGCCATGTGCCGGCCCGCCGCCGCGATCACGACGTAGCCGTCTTTCGTGCGGTACGGCGGACGTCCGCCCTCGCCGCCCTCCTGCCCCGTGGACAGGTAGTACGACGTCGGGATCTCCACCATCGTCAGCGCCGAGTCGAGCAGGCAGACGTCCACGAGCTGGCCTTCGCCGGTCCGGTCGCGATGACGCAGGGCCGCGAGCGTGCCGATCGTCGCGTGCAGCGCGGTGTACCGGTCGGCCACGGAGGTCGCGGTACCGATCGGCTTGCCTTCGAGCTGGCCCGTCAGCGTCATGAGCCCGCTCATGGCCTGCCCGAGCGAATCGAAGGCGGGGCGCTCGGTGTACGGCCCGTACTGGCCGAAGCCCGACACCGACACGAGGATGATGCCGCGGTGCAGCGCGCGCAGACGCTCGTAGTCGAAGCCCATGGCCTTCATGACGCCGGGCCGGAAGTTCTCGAGGACGACGTCCGACTTCTTCACCAGCTCCGCGAAGACCGCCTTGCCCTCCGCGGAGCGCAGGTCGATGCAGACACTCTTCTTGCCGCGGTTGTACACCGTGAAGTAGACGCTCTGGCCGCGCACCATCGGCGGATGCCGGCGCGTCTCCTCCCCGCCGATCGCTTCCAGCTTGATGACCTCGGCGCCGAGGTCGGAGAGGATCATGCCCCCGCGCGGGCCGGCCTGGAACCGCGCGAGCTCGAGCACGCGGATGCCGTCCAGCGCGAAGCTCACGAGGCCACCGCCTTCCGCACGTCGGCGAGTCGCGCGTACGAGGCGAGGACGCGCGGCTGGTCGTCCACGATGTGGCGGATGATCACGTCGGTGTAGCCCATGGCGGCCAGCGCGCGAAACTTCGCGGTCACCGTCTCCACCGACCCGTAGACCGGCGCGTCGGAGGAGAAGCCACGATAGCCGCCGCGCACGCGCGCGCCGGCGATCGCATCCGCCTCCGCGTCCGACTCCCCGACGTAGATGTCACGGCGGATCGCGATCGCGGTCGGCGTGCGCTGGTGCTCCCGGCAGCGGCCGCGGTAGTACTCGATCAGCGCCTGCGCCTGCTTCGGCGTGAGCCCCGGCGAAGCGAGCCACGCGTCGCCGAGTCGCGCCGCGCGGTCGACGGCGGGCTCCGCGGTGGCGCCGAGCCAGAACTCGACGGGCTCCGCCGGCCGCGGCGCCACCCGCCCCTCGCGGAACTGGAAGCGCCCGGACGACGATACGACTTCGCCGTGCAGCAGCCGGCGAATCACGTCGAGCGACTCCTCGAACATCGCGACGCGTGCCTTGACCTTCACGCCCATCGCCCCGAACTGGTCGTCGCCGTCACCGAGCCCGGTCTGGAGGATGAAGCGGCCGGGCGCCAGCGCCGCGAGCGTGCCCACCTGCTCCGCGAGGAGGACGGGATTCCAGAGCGGGAGCAGGAAGAGCGCGCCGAACGGCTTGTCACCCCACTCGGCGAGGCAGCGGGCGAGGATCGGCACGTTCTGGTAGTACGGGCCGGGCGTCGCATGGTGATCGCCCACGAAGAGCGAGTCGAGGCCGGCCCGCCGGGCCGCGGCCGCGCGCTCGATCATGAAGCGTGCGCCCGTCCGGGCGTCGACGGTCGCGCTGAAGCTGCTGGTCAGGGACACTCCGATGCGCATGGCTCCTCCTGGACCGACGCGAGCGATTGAGTATCGCCCACCCCTGCCGTATCGTGCGCGGCATGAAGGTCACCCGCCTCGAGACCTACGCGCTCTCCGCTCCGCTGCCGCAGGCCGTGCGCACCTCCACGCACCGGATCACGCAGGTCAGCGAGGTGATCGTGAAGCTCGCCACCGACGCCGGCCACGTCGGCATCGGCGAGGCGCACGGGCCCTTCCTCTTCCAGGGCGCCGACGGCCTGCGCCAGGTCAACGGCATACTCGAGACCATCACGCCGCTCGTCGTCGGGCGCGATCCATTCGAGGCCGAGGCCGTGTGGCAGGACCTTTTCGCGCTGACGTACACGAGCGTGCGCGGCATCCCCACGCTCGCGCGGCAGGCGCGCGTGCTCGTCACCGCGATGAGCGCGATCGACATCGCGCTGTGGGATCTGAAGGGCAAGGCGGTCGGCCGTCCCGTGCACGCGCTGCTCGGCGGCGCGCTCGTGCCGCGCGTGCCCGCGTACGTGACCGGCTTCTACTACCGCGACGGCGAGAAGCCCGACGACGTCGTCCGCGAGGCGGCCATGTACACCGAGCTCGGCTACAAGACCGTGAAGGCGAAGGTGGGCGGCCTCACGCCGGAGGAGGACGCCGCGCGCGTGGGACGCATCCGCAAGGCCGTCGGCAAGGACGTCGCGATCATGCTGGACGCGAACCAGGGCTGGGACCTGCCGACGGCGATCCGGGCGGCGGAGCTCTGCGCGCCGCACGAGCCGTTCTGGCTGGAAGACCCGATGCCGTGGTTCGACGAGCGCCGCGCGCTCGAGCGGCTCAAGGCCTCGACGCGCATCCCGATCGCGGCCGGCGAGACCGAGTACTCGCCGTTCGGGCTGCGCACGATGATCGCGAACGACCTCGTGGACTACGTGATCATCGACTCGACGTGGGCGGGCGGCCTCACCACCTGGCGCAAGGCCGCGGTGCTGGCCGAGCTCTACCAGGTGCCGATGGCCGCGCACCACGATCCGCAGATCCACGTGCACGCGGTGGCCGCGAGCCCGACCGGCTTCATCCTGGAATCGTTCGCCGATCCCACGCGCGACCCCCTCTGGTTCGAGCTCTTCCGCGAGCGGCCGGAGATCCGCGACGGCTTCATGGCCGTGCCGGACGCGCCCGGCCTGGGCCTCGAGCTGCGCGACGACACGCTGGAGAAGTACGGCGTGCGGGTCGGCTGACGCTCAGGTGACCGACACGATCGTTCGCGAGCTCCGGCCGACGGATGCGCCCGCGTTCCACGCGCTGCGCTTGCGCGCGCTGCGCGAGCATCCGGAAGCGTTCGGCCGCACGCCGGAGGAGATGGATCCGGTCGACGTGTGGGCGCGCCGGCTCGCGGAGGACGCGGGCTCCGACCACGACTTCATGCTCGGCGCATTCGGGGGCACGACGCTGGTCGGCATCGCCGGCTGCCATCGAGAAACCTCCGCCAAGCATCGGCACATCGCGTTCATCTGGGGAATGTACGTCGCGCCGGAGCATCGCCGCTCAGGCCTCGCCCGCGCGCTCCTGCACGCGGCGATCGCGCGCGCCCGCACGTGGCCCGGCCTGGATCAGCTCTGGCTCGACGTGGTCACCGCGAACACCGGCGCCCGCGCGCTCTACGCCGCGTGCGGGTTCACCAGCATGGGCATCAAGCGGCACGCGCTGAAGGTGGGCGACCGGTACTACGACGAGGAGATGATGGGGCTCGACGTCATGCCCTGACCGGCGTCGAGTCGCGCGCCTCTTTGGCGAGGCGGTCATCACGCTCGCGCAGCAGCCAGTACACCACGCCGAGCACCACGGTGGCTCCCGCCAACGCGGCAATGGTGCTCGCGGGCGTGCCGCTGGAATCCAGAATGACGAACTTGCGACTCAGCGCGATGAGCGCGATGAGCACAACGGTCTTGACCTGGATGATGCTCGAGCGCCGAAGGGCCACGCGAACGATCGAATGCTTGAACTCCATGGCGATGAGCAGCGTCATGATCATGCCGAAGAGCGCCTGAAAGACGTCATGTTCCAGCGGGTCCAGCGCGCCGCTGAGCAACATCAGCACGACGCGGATGACCAATTGCACGAGCGCGAGGACGATGACCACGGCGATCACCAGACTCAGAACGATCGCAACGATCTGCTCGAAGCGCTCGTACACGGACATGATCGGCCAATGCTCCCGTGTGTCCGCAAAGAACTTCGAAGTCGCGTGGCGCTTTTTTTCCATTGGTCGCTCCGTTCTGCGTCACTTGAACTGCTGCATCACCTCGCCGGCGAAGCGCCGCATCGACGCGGTGATCTTCGCGTGGGGCAGATAGCCGAAGCTCAGCTGCGCCAGCAGGTGCTGCACGCCGGCGTCACGCATCGCCGCCACCTGCTCCGCGACCCGCGCTGCCGTCCCGCACAAGGCGCCGGTCTCCAACGACCACTTCGTGCCTGCCTCGTGTGACACCGCGGGATCCGTGAACGGGTTGAGGAAGGCGGCGTCGACGTGGAAGTCGCTCGGGTTGTACGCCGTGCGCGCGTGGATCATGTGCTCGCGCGTGTGCAACACGGCGGCACCGAGCGTGTCCTCCGCCTCCGCCTGGCTCTCGCCGACGTAGACGTGGCGCCACACGGCGGCCTGCGCCCGCAGCCGCGCGCGCGTCGCGTCGTCGTGCCCGCCCTCGCGCAGCCCCTGCTCGTAGAGCGCGAGCCGCTCGGGAATGCGCGCGAGCGGGATGCGCGGGGTCATGATCGGCAGGCCGAGCCGGCCGCACTCCTGGAACGACGCCGGCGTGACCACGCTCCGCCAGATCGGCGGGTGCGGGCGCTGGACCGGGCGCGGGCGGAGCGCGGGCATCCGAAGGTCGAAGTACTTGCCGTGATACTCGAACGGCGCCTCCGTCCACGCGCGGGTCAGCACTTCCAGCGCCTCGTTCGCACGCTCGCGCGCGTCGTCGCTCCGCAGGCCGTACCCGACGAACTCGTACTCGTTGTAGATGGAGCCGCGGCCCACCCCGACGTCGAGGCGACCGCCGGAGAGGTTGTCGAGCAGCGCGAGCTGCACGGCGAGCCGCACGGGATGGCGCAGCGCGAGCTGGATCACGGAGAACCCGATGCGCACGCGCGAGGTCTTCGCCGCCAGCGCGGACGCGAACGGGATCGGGTCGCAGTACACGGCTTCGCCGGTGAAGTTGTGCTCGGTCAGCCAGACGCCGTCGAACCCGAGCGTGTCCGCGAGCACGGCCTGCTCGAGCTGCTCGGCGATGGCGGCCTGGTCGTCGTCGGGCCCGGGGGAGTGAGCGAGCGTGAGCCAACCGAAACGCATCACAGCTTCGCGATCGCCGGGATCACCTTCGCGCCCATGAGCTCGATCGAGCGCATGGTGGTCGGGTGGTCCATCTTCGACTCCTGGGCCTCGAGCAGCAGGTGGCCGACGCCGATCTCCTTGTGCACGAGCGCGAACGTCTCCGCCACCTCCTCGGGCGTGCCCGCGACGATGAAGTGCTCGGCGACCAGCTCCTCGTAGCTCATCTGCGACAGCGTGCGCGGGCGCGCCTTCAGCGCGAACTGCCTGGCGGCTTTCGAGCGCATGCCGACGGGCTGGAACCAGTCCACCGGCGCGCGCAGCGTCGGCCCCATGCGCCACACGAAGTGACGCCCGGCCTCGAGCGCCTTGGCCTTCGTGTCCGCGGTGACCGCGCAGATCAGGAACCCGAGCTTGTCGGGCGTGACCTCGCGGCCCGCCTCGGCGGCGCCCCGGCGATAGAAGTCGAACAACTCGCGCGCCACGGCGAACGGCACGAGGAACGGCACGTACGTGTAGCCGAGCCGCCCCGCCCACACGGCGGTCTCCGGGCTCGCGGTGCCGGGCACCCAGATCGGCGGATGCGGCTTCTGCAGCGGCAGGCACCACGGGTTCACGTGACGGAAGTGGTAGTGCTTGCCCTCCCAGCGGAAGGGGCCGGGATCCGTCCAGCACTTGAGGATCAGGTCGTGGCACTCCTCGAAACGCTCGCGGTTGTGGATCGGGTTCGTGTTCGCCCACCACGTCTCGACGCCCACGCCGCGCACGAACCCGGACAGCACGCGCCCGCCCGAGATGAGGTCGGCCATCGCGATCTGCTCGGCCATCCGGACCGGGTTGTCCTCGATCGGTAGGATGTTGCCGAGGATGAGGAGCTTGGCGCGCTTCGTGGTGCGCGCGAGCACCGCCGCCGTCATGTTGGCGCCGACGTTCACGCACGACGGCGTCGAGTGGTGCTCGTTGATCATGAGGCCGTCGAACCCGACCTCGTCGGCGAGCTCGTACTCGGTCAGATAGCGCTGGTAGTTCGCGGCGGCCTTCTCGCGGTCGAAGAAGCGGTTGGGGAACGCGAGCCGCAGCGACGGGTACTTGTCGCCCTCCGCGTCCGGATACTCGTGGTGCGGCATCTCGCTGAAGTAGTAGAGCTTCACTTCGTGGCCCCCAGGAACTCGAGCACGAGCCGCGCGAACGCGTCCGGTTGCTCGACGGGCGGCAGATGCCCGCACTTCTCCAGCACGCTGAGCGTCGCGTTCGGCAAGGCGCGCCGGTAGAGCTCGCCGCACTCCACGGGCACGATGCGGTCCTCGCGGCCCCACACGACGAGCGCGGGGTTGCTCACGCGCGGCAGGAACCGCGCGAGCCGCGGGTTGTGCATGTACGGCTTCCAGGTCAGTCGCGCGGTCATCTCGCGGTTGCGCTCCGCGATCTCCAGCTCGGCCGGCGTCGGCGCCTTGCCGAAGAGCGCCTCCCACTCCGGCACGGTGGCCGGGTCGTGGACGGTGAGCGCGCGCAGCTCCGCGGGCGAGTGGAAGAAGATGTCGAGGATCTCGCCCGACTCCGGCTTGAGCCCCGCGGGCGCCACGAGGATCAGCCGCGCGAGCGCGCCCGGGCTCATCGCCGCCATCTCCGCCGCCGTCCAGCCGCCGATCGAATGGCCGAGCACGTGCGGCCGGCCGAGCTTCGCGGCCTCGATGAACCAGAGATGGAAGCGCGCGAGGTCGTCGATGCCGTCCATCCATTCCGCGTCGCCCGAGCGCCCGAAGCCCGGATGCGTCGGCGCCCACACCGTGCAGCGCTCCGCGACCTGCTCCATCCACCGCGTCGCCCCGCGGTTGCCGCCCGCGCCGTGCAGCACGAGCAGCGGCGTCCCCTGCCCGCCGACCCACGTGTGCACGTCGACGTCGCCGACCCGGATCGTCTCCTCACGAAATCGCATGGGCCGTATTATGCTCCGACCGCGATGGGTAATCGTCTCTCCGGCAAAGTGGCGGTCATCACCGGCGGCGCGTCCGGCATCGGCCGCGGGATCGCGCAGCGTTACGTCGACGAGGGCGCGCGCGTCGTGCTCGCGGATCGCAACGGCCCGCTGGTCCAGGAGACCGCGAAGGCGCTCGGTGCCGCGGCCGCGGCGGTCGAGATGGACGTGACCCGCGAAGCCGACGTCGAGCGCGCGGTCGCCGAGGCACGCGCGCGGTTCGGTGGCGTCCACATCGGCGTCAACTGCGCGGGGCTCGGCTACTCCGTGCCGCTCACCGAGCAGACGGAAGCGCAGTGGGACACCGTCGTGGACGTGTGCCTCAAGGGCGTGTTCCTGTCGATGAAGCACGAGGCGCGCGCCATGGCGCCCGCCGGCGGCGTCATCATCAACATCGCGTCCATCAACGCGCGTCAGCCGGGCGCCGGCCTCTCCGCGTACTGCGCGGCGAAGGCGGGCGTCGAGATGCTCACACGGGTCGCCGCCCTCGAGCTCGGCGCGCAGAAGATCCGCGTGGTCGGCATCGGCCCCGGGCTGATCGACACGCCGCTCACCACGTTCCAGCAGGAGCGCCCGCACGTGCGCGAAGCGTTCCTCGAGAACGTCCCGCTGGGGCGTGTCGGCACCACCGACGACATCGCGGGCGCCGCGCTCTTCCTCGCCTCCGACGACGCGAGCTGGATCTCCGGCGACACGCTCTTCGTCGACGGCGCCGCGCTCACGAAGAAGTTCCCGGAGCTCGGCCGCTTCCGGCGTCCGGGCGCCTGAGCGGCGCTCAGGCCGCGCGCCGGCGCGGGCCGCTCACGCGGCTCCACAGCGAGCCCGCGCCCGCGAGCAGGTGGCGCAGCGAGCGCGTGCTGTGCAGGTCGCTCGGCTCGTGCCGCGCGGCGCGATCCTCTTCCTCCCGCCCGTCGGAGTCGAACGGCAAGGACTGGGGATCGACGACGGCGAGCGCGGCGCGCTGGACGCCCGACGGCGGGCCGTGCGGCCGGAGCCGGGCGCCGGGACGCGCGGCGATCGCGTCGAGGCGCCGCACGAGGCCGTCGAGCGCGGCGAGCGACCGAACGTCCGCCCGCGCGCTGACCCCGGCGTGCTCGGCGAGCAGGCTCACGCGCACGCGCCGGATGCGGCGGCGCAGCGACGCGTCGCCGTCGGCTTCCCACGACGCGTGCAGCTCGCTGTCGATCCCCATGCTCCGGTTGGTGAGGTTGGCGGAGCCGATCGTGAGGAAGCAGTCGTCCACGATCAGCACCTTGGAGTGGATGTAGGTCGCCACCGGCTCGCCGTCGCGCCCGCCGTGCGCGAGCGTCGCGTAGCAGCCGAGCGCGTGCCCCGTCTCCGCGGCCACCTGCCGCAGCATCTCGAGGTTCTCCGCCTGCCGCAGCCCGACCGCCAGCTCCTCCTTGATCGCCTCCGCCCGCTCGTTCACCACGATGACGACGTCGAGGCGCGGCGGGGGCGCCTCGCGCATCCGACGGACGAGCGCATCGCACACGCGGCGGCTGCTGAAGTATTGCGTCTCGATGACGATGAGCCGCCGGGCCGAAGCGATCGCGTCCGTGAACAGGCGCTCCACCTCACGGATCGCGAGGCCCCGCGCCCGCGGCTGCGTGCGGCTCAACCCGACGCGCGCCCGGCCGAGCGGCAGCGCCCCGCGCGGCTGGAAGTCATCGCCGCCCGGCAGGGCCGGCGGCAGCGAAGGCCGCCCGCCACCGGCGCCCTGCCAGCGCTCGAAGAAGTACTGCTCGAGCGCGAGCGGCGCCGCGCCGCCGGCCAGGTAGGCGTGGACGTCGTGATACGGCTTGTGCGGCCGCCCCCGGCTCAGCCGATCGGGGTTGTCGACCAGGTGGCGGCGGTCGTCCCAGCACGCTTCGCGCAGGTCCATGCCGCCGAGGAACGCGAGGCGCCCGTCGATCACCACGAACTTCTGATGATGGGAGCCGCCCGCCACCGGCGCATCGTCGACGCGGAAGTGCAGGTGTGGATGCGTCAGCCAGTGGAAGTACACACGCTGGAGCCACTCGCGCTCGCCGGCGAGCACGACGTGAAAGTCCCACGCGAGCAGGCAAATGTAGAGGTCGGGATTCGCCTCGCAGAGACCGTTCAGGAATCGCAGCAGCCGGACCTCGGCGCCGGGTGGGGCGTCCGCGCCGCGTAGCAACGGCACGCCGCTGTCGAACTCCCACCCGGAGACGAGGATCGAACGGCGCGCGTGCCGCGCCGCCCAGTAGAAAGCGTGGTAGTAATCCGCCGCGTCGACGAGCACGCCGGAGGTCTCGGCGGTCGTCGCGCGCCAGATCGTGCGACCCGCGCGCAGCACCGTCACGCACTCGAACGAGTGCAAACGCTACACCAGCGGCGGCTCCTGCAGGCGGGTGCAGCGGCCGGGTTAGTGGCGGGACGGCCCCGGCTTCTTCGGCGCCTCGGGCGTGCCGGCCGCGGCCAGCCGCGCCTTGCGCATCTCGGCCTCGCGGCGGCGGCGCGCCAGGCGGCGCTTCCGCTTCACGGCATGATCGGTCTTCGAATGGGTGGCCATGACTCCTCCTCTGCGTTCAGTGCGGGTATTGTACGGGGATGCCACGACTCGATCGACTGCCGGAAGCGAATCGCAAGAACCTCCTCGCGCTGCCCGTCCCGGTCAACGAGACCACGCCGTTCGTGCGGGTCACCAAACCGCTCGCCCAGTGCCGCGTGGCGATCGTGACGACCGCGGGCATGCACCGGCGAAGCGATCGGCCGTTTTCCCCCGGCGAGCAGGCGTACCGCATGATCCCGGCGGCCACGCCGGCCGCGGACATCGTGCAGAGCCACACGAGCATCGGATTCGACCGCGTGCCGACGATGCGCGACGTGAACATCTCGCTGCCGATCGACCGCCTGCGCGAGCTCGCGGCGCGCGGTGAGATCGCGACCGCGCCGAACCACTACTCGTTCATGGGCGCGCTGCGCGAGACCGCGAAGATCGAGGCGGAGACGGGCCCCGACGTGGCGCGCCGCCTCGCCGCCGACGGCGCGGACGTCGCGCTGATCACACCGACCTGACCCTTCTGCACCAATGCCGGCGGGACGCTGGCACGCGCGATCGAAGCGCACGGCATCGCCACCACGTCGGTCAGCCTCGTGCGCGAGCACACCGAGAAGATCAAGCCGCCGCGCGCGCTGTTCGTGCCGTTCCCGTTCGGGCACGCTTTCGGCCGCCCGAACGACGCCGCACTCCAGGCGCGCGTGCTGCGCGCGGCGCTCGAGCTCCTGACCGAGCCCGCGGGCCCGGTGCTGCGCGACTTTCCCGACGACGCCGAGCCGGGCGACCAGCCGCCGGCGCCGACGCAGGCCTCGGCGGTCACGGTGGGCGCGTCGGTTCCCGGCGATCCGAACGCCGAAGTTCGCGCCATGCAGGCGCGTCATGCACGGTGGCTCGGGACGAGCGGAGGACGCACCGCGTTCGGGCTGAGCGGTCTGCCGCTCGAGCGCGTCGGAGACCTCGCGGCGTTCCTCCAGCGCTTCGCCGACGGCGTGCAGGGGCTCAAGGGCCCGCGCGACGACGTGCCGCTGCCGGCCTTCGTGCGCTGGGGCGCGGACGACATCAAGGCGCTCTACTTCGAGGGCTACCTCGCGGCGAAGCCCGAGGCCGGGGGCGACGAGATCGCGCGCTGGTTCTGGGGCGAGACGGCCATGGGCCAGGCCCTGCGCCGGGTGAAGGACCGCCTCGACGCCTCCGACGATCCGAAGTGGAAGGCGGCCGCGTTCGGCGTGGCGCGGTAGCGGCACGAGCGTGACGCGCACGGCGGACGTGGTGATCGTGGGCGGCGGCGTCACCGGCGTGTCGATCGCCTATCACCTCGCGGGGCACGGCGTGGGACGCGTGCTGGTGCTGGAGCGCAAGTTCCTCGCGTCGGGCGGCACCGGACGCAGCGTCGGGATCGTGCGCCAGCTCTATCCGACGCCGGAGACCAGCGCGATGGTGCTGCGCGCGCTGTCGGTGTTCCAGCGCTTCGGGGATGCGGTCGGTGGGGACGCCGGCTACGTCGCGTGCGGCGTGCTGATCGGCGTGTCGCCGGCCATGCGGCCGAAGCTCGAAGCGAACCTCGCGATGCAGCGCGGCCTCGGCATCCGCGCGGAGATCCTGGAGCCGGCCGACGTGGCGCGCGTGGAGCCCGCGATCGATCCGGCGGGACTCGGCGGCGTCCTCTGGGAGCCCGACTCCGGCTACGGTGATCCGACGGGCGTGACGCTCGCGTACGCCGACGCCGCGCGCCGGCGCGGGGTGACGATCGAGCAGGGCGTCGAAGTCACCGCGGTGCGCGTGCTCGGCGACCACGTGCGCGGCGTCGAGACGGCCGCGGGCGACACGATCGACGCGCCGGTCGTCGTCAACGCGGCCGGGCTCTGGTCGCCGCGCCTGGCGCAGCTCGCCGGCGTGACGCTGCCGATCATCGTCGGGCGCCACCCGGTCTTCATCGTGGAGCGCGACGCGGCGGCGCCCGCGCACCGCGTCTATCTCGACCTCGCGGGCGGCAGCTACGTGCGGCCGGAGACCGGCCACCTCACGCTGACGGGCTCGCTCACCGACGACGAGACCGAGCACCCGATGGATCCGGAACTGCTCGGCGCGGAGACCGGCCTCGACGAAGCGAGCCCCGTACTGGAGCGGACGGGCCGCGCGGTCCCGCGGCTCAGCGAGGCGCGCTATCGCCGCGGCTACGCGGGCGCATTCGACATCACGCCGGACTGGATGCCGATCCTCGACCACACCGGCCCCGCCGGCTTCTACACCGCCGCCGGCATGAGCGGCCACGGCTTCAAGCTCTCGCCGGCCGTCGGCGAGATGATGGCCGCGCTGATCACCGGCGCCACGCCGCCTGTCAGCCTGGATCCGTTCCGCCTCGACCGCTTCGCCACGGCGGGCGCGGGCGGGACGTTCGTGGCCTCGTACCTGCGCTGATCCACCCCGCTCGCGCCGCGTAATTCCCCGCCGTTTCAGGCGTTCGCTGGGCTATAGTCGCCTCCGGCCCGAAGATCCCCCAGGAGGTACCGCGCTCAGATGGTCAGCATCGAGTCCACGCCCGAGATGGCCGCCCACGTCTACGCCACGATGGAGAAGACCCTCGCGGTCGTCCGCCGGCGGCTCGGCCGTCCGCTCACGCTCGCCGACAAGGTCCTTCTCGGCCATCTCGACGATCCGGAAAAGCAGGAGATGGAGCCGGGCAAGAGCTACCTCTTCCTGCGCCCCGATCGCGTGGTCCTCCAGGACGTGCTCGGCCAGACCGCGATGCTGCAGTTCCGGCAGACGCGCCGCGCGAAAGTCGCGGTGCCGACGACCATCCACTGCGACCATCTCATCCAGGCGCGCGCCGAGGGCGAGCAGGACCTGAAGGAATCGCTCGCCGAGAACACCGAGGTGTACGCGTTCCTGAAGGCGGCCGCCGCGAAGTACGGCGCCGGGTTCTGGGAGCCGGGCGCGGGCATCATCCACCAGGTCGTGCTGGAGAACTACGCGTTCCCGGGCGCCCTCATCATCGGCACCGACTCGCACACGCCCAACGCCGGCGGCCTCGGCGCCTGCTCGGTCGGTGTCGGCGGCGCGGACGCCGTCGAGGTCATGGCGGGCCTCCCGTGGGAGGTGCTGTACCCGCGGCACATCGCGGTGTACCTCACCGGCTCGCTGAGCGGGTGGACGGCGCCCAAGGACGTCATCCTCCACGTGGCGGGCAAGCTCACCGTGTCCGGCGGCACCAACGCGATCGTCGAGTACATCGGGCCCGGCGCGCGCACGATCAGCGCGACCGGCAAGGCGACGATCACGAACATGGGCGCCGAGCTCGGCGCGACCACGTCGATGTTCCCGGCGGACGACAAGATGTCGGCCTACCTGCGCGCCACCGGCCGCGCGGAGCTCGTGCCGCTCGCGGAGAAGCATCGCGCGCTCCTCTCGCCGGACCCCGAGGTCGAAGCGAATCCCGAGAAGTACTACGACACCGTGCTGCGCGTCGACCTCTCGACGCTGGAGCCGCACCTCGTCGGGCCGCACTCGCCCGACCGCGCGCGCCCGATCAGCCGGCTCGCCGCCGAGGTGCAGGACCCGAAGAACGGCTTCGTCGACGTGATCGGCAGCGCGCTGATCGGCAGCTGCACGAACTCCTCGTACGAGGACATGAGCCGCGCGGCGGACGTCGCCGCGCAGGCCACGGCGCACGGCCTGAACGTGAAGAGTCCGTTCATGGTCACGCCGGGCTCCGAGCAGGTGCGCGCGACGATCGAGCGCGACGGGCAGATGCAGGCGCTGCGCGACATCAACGGCACCGTGCTCGCGAACGCGTGCGGCCCGTGCATCGGGCAGTGGCGGCGGCCGAAGGAGCAGACGGCGGCGCCGAACACCATCGTCACCTCGTACAACCGCAACTTCCCCGCGCGCAACGACGGCGCGCGCACGACGATGAACTTCATCGGCAGCCCCGAGATCGTGACGGCGCTCGCGATCGCGGGCCGGCTGTCGTTCAATCCGCTCACCGACGAGCTGACCGGCGCGGACGGCAAGCCCTTCAAGCTCGCCGCGCCGAAGACCGCGCCCGAGGTGCCGCCGCTGAACTTCGACCGCGGGCGCGACGTGTACGTGGCGCCGCCTGCGGACGGCAGCGCGATCGTCCTGGAGGTCAGCGCCACCAGCGAGCGGCTCCAGATGATGGAGCCGTGGCCCGCGTGGGACGGCAAGGACCTCGAGAGCATGCCGGTGCTGCTGAAGACGAAGGGGAAGACGACGACCGACCACATCTCCCCCGCCGGCGAGTGGCTGCGCTTCCGCGGCCACCTGGACCGCTTCAGCGACAACATGTTCATGGGCGCGATCAACGCCTACACCGGCGAGGCCGGCAAGGCGAAGAACGTGCTCACCGGCGAGCGCGGCGTGATGGTCTCGAAGGTGGCGCGCGACTACAAGGCGAAGGGCGTGCGGTGGGTCGTGGTCGGCGACCACAACTACGGCGAAGGCTCGAGCCGCGAGCACGCCGCGCTCTCGCCGCGCCTGCTCGGCGGCGCCGCGGTGATCACGCGCGCGTTCGCCCGCATCCACGAGTCGAACCTCAAGAAGCAGGGCCTCCTCGCGCTGACGTTCAGCGACGCGGCCGACTACGACAGGATCCGCGAGGACGACCGCATCAGCCTGGTCGGCCTCGCGGACATGGCGCCGGGCAAGCCGGTCGAGTGCCGCGTGGCGCACGCGGACGGGACCGCGGAGACCCTGATGCTCCGTCACTCGTACGGCGCCTCGCAGCTCGAGTGGTTCCGCCAGGGGTCCGCGCTCAATCTCTTCCACGGCAAGTAGCCGGGGCCCGGCGCGGCGGGCATAATGGGCCCGCTTCAGATCCGCACGGTGAGGAGTCGGCCATGAGTGAGCGCACGTCGCGCGTGTTCGTCGGCGCCGGTATCTGGACCTCTCCCAAGCGGCAGGGCGGGCTCTTCCGCGAGACCGTCGGCAACGGTGGCTGGGAGGCCGTCACGCGAGGGCTGCCGAACCCGGTGTCCGTCCAGGCCATCACCGTGCATCCGTCGGAGCCGTCCACCGTCTTCATCGGGACGCAGGACGGCCCGTACCGGAGCCGTGACGGCGGCGACCGTTGGGAGCGGAGCGCCGACTTTCCGCGCGACCTGCAGGTGTGGTCCGTGACCGTGCATCCGACCCGGCCGGGCACGATCTACGCCGGCACGTCGCCCGTCGGCGTGTGGCGCAGCGACGACGGCGGCGACACGTGGACGAAGCTGCCGAACGCGACGCAGCGCGACCGGCTGACGATGGCGTTTCCGAGCCGCGTGATGCGCATCGCGGTCGTGCCCGGCACGCCGGACCACCTCTACGCCGGGCTCGAGGTGGCGGGCGTGATGCGGAGCCTCGACGGCGGCCAGACCTGGGACGACTGCGCCGACTCGCTCGTGGCGCTCGCGGAGCGGCCGCATCTCAAGAGCAAGATCCAGAGCGACAGCGAGGCCGAGGGCATGCTCGACGCGCACGCGCTGCTGGTGAGCGATGCCGCCCCGGGCGCCGTGTTCCTCGCGGTACGGATGGGCCTCTTCCGCAGCGACGACCGCGGGAAGAGCTGGCAGGACCTCGAGGTGGGCCGCTTCTCGCCCCTCACCTACGGGCGTGACATCCGCCTCGCGCCGCAGGACCCCCGCGTGCTGTACGCGTGCCTGAGCCCCGCGGCACGCAGCGAGGACGGCTCGCTGTACCGGAGCGACGATCTGGGCAAGAGCTGGCGCCGGCTCGATCACGGCGTCAAGGCGCGCGCGACCATGATGGGCGTCGCGCTGCATCCGCGTGACCCCGCGCAGGTGTACTGCGCGTCCCGCTGCGGCCAGGTGTTCGGCACGCAGGACGGCGGCCGCACCTGGCGCGAGTCGGCGCTGCCCCTCGACGACGTCTACGCGATCGCCTGCGGCTGAGCGCGCGGGCGCCGAGGCCCGCGCGCCCGGCGCGGTCTTCCGCGGCTGGTACGTGGTGGCGGGCGCCTTCCTGGTGCTCTTCGTCGCCTACGGCACGCAGTACTCGTTCGGCATCTTCCTCGCCGCGCTCCTCGAGGAGTTCCGCTGGAGCCGCGCGAGCATCGCCGGCGTCTTCTCGATCTACGCGTTCATGTACGCGACGCTCGGCTCGCTCGCCGGGCAGCTCACGGATCGCATCGGCCCGCGGATCGTGATCAGCACCGGCGCCGTGCTGCTCGGCGGCGCGATGGTCGGCATGGCGTTCGTGACGAGTCTCTGGCAGCCGTACGTGCTGTACGGCCTCGTGGCGGGGTTCGGCATGAGCGCGGCGTACGTCCCCTGCAACGCGACGGTCGTGCGGTGGTTCGTGGCCCGCCGCGGGCTCGCCGTCGGGCTCGCGATGTCCGGGGCGAGCGCGGGCACGTTCGTGGTGCCGATCGTCGCCCAGCTCGTGGTGACGCGCGTCGGCTGGCGCATGGCCTACGTGCTCTTCGGTGTCGCGCTCGTCGTCTGCATCCTGCTCATCGCGCCGCTCATGCGCCGCGACCCCGAGAGCCTCGGCCTGCAGCCCGACGGCGGCGCGCGCCCGCGCGGCGCGCCCGCCGCCGATCCCGCATCGTGGACGCTCTCGCGTGCGATGCGCAGCCGCGCGTTCTGGGCGCTCGCCGCCACGTTCGGCGTGAGCTGGATCCCGGTGTTCATCCCGCTCGTGCACCTCGTGCCGTTCGCGCGCGACCTCGGCGTGGCGCCGATGACCGCCGCGTGGGTGGTGTCGAGCCTCGGGGCGGGCGCGGTGGCCGGGCGACTCGTCATGGGCTCGCTCTCCGACCGCATCGGCCGCCGGCTCGCGCTGCGCATGGCGCTCATCGCGCAGGCGGCCGCGTGCGCGGTGTTCTTCGTGACGCACGGGATCGTCACGCTCTTCGCCGCCGCGATCCTGTACGGCTTCGGCTACGCGGCGGTGTCGACGCTCTTCCCCGCGCTCGTGAGCGACTTCTTCGGCCGCGCGCACGCGGGCGCGATCGTCGGCGCGCTCTTCGCCATCGCCGGCTCCCTGGGCGGCGTGGGTCCGGTGGTCGCCGGGGCGCTCTACGACGCGACCGGCGGCTACGGGACCACGTGGGTGCTGTGCACGCTGCTCAACGCGCTCGCCGTGGTCTTCCTCGCGTTCGCGCGGCCGCCGGCGCGCGCCGCGGCGGCGCCGGCGTGATAGCGTAACCGCCCATGAGCGTCCTGCGGCGGCAGCGTCCGGGCTGGGAGTTTCCGAAAGCCACGCGTGGAGAAGGCGCGTACATCTGGGACGATCGGGGCCGCCGCCTGCTCGACGCCGCCGGCGGCGCGGTCGTCGTGAGCGTCGGCCACGGCGTGGTCGAGATCGCGGAAGCGATCGCGGACCAGGCGCGACGGCTCGCGTACGTGCACGGCAGCGAGCTGACGTCCGAGCCGGTGGAGACGCTCGCGGTCGAGCTCGCGAAGCGCGTGCCGGTCGACGATGCACGACTCTTCCTCGTCTCCGGCGGATCCGAAGCGACCGAGACCGCGATCAAGCTCGCGCGGCAGTACCAGGTCGCGCGCGGGCAGGCGCGGCGCTGGAAGATCGTCTCGCGGCGCCCGTCGTACCACGGCGCGTCACTCGGCGCGCTCGCGATCTCGGGCCGGCCCACGCTGCGCCGTGACTTCGAGCCGATGCTCGTCGAGATGCCATCCATCGGCGCGCCCTATCCGTACCGCTGCGCGCTCTCGGGCTGCGGCAGCGTCTGCAGTCTCGCGTGCGCGCGGGAGCTCGACGCGCTTCTCCGCGCGGAAGGCGACACGGTCGCCGCCTTCATCGCGGAGCCCGTCATCGGCGCGTCGGCCGGCGCGGTCGTGCCTCCCGCGGACTACCACGCGGCCGTGCGCGAGATCTGCGATCGCCACGGCGTGCTCTTCATCGCCGACGAGGTCATGACCGGCATGGGCCGCACCGGGCGCTGGTTCGGCATGGAGCACTGGCCCGGCGTGAAACCCGACATCCTCACGACCGGCAAAGGCGTGACCAGCGGCTACGTGCCGGGCGGCGCCGTGCTCGCGAGCGGCAGGGTGGCCGAGGTCGTTCAGGCGGGCGGCGGCTTCCACCACGGCTTCACGTACAGCCACCATCCGGTCGTGGCGGCGGCGGGCCTGGCGGTGATCCGCTACGTCGAGCGCCACGATCTGATCCGGCGCGCGGCGGAGACGGGCGAGTACCTGCAGCGGCGCCTGCGCGGGCTCGGCGATCTGCCGTCGGTGGGTGAGACGCGCGGGCTCGGGCTCATGGCGGCGGTGGAGATCGTGGCGGATCGCGGCTCGCGCGCGCCCTACCCGCGGGCGGACCGCGTGGCGCAGAAGATTCAGGCCGAGGCGCTCGAGCGCGGCGTCATCGTGTACGCCTCGGGCGGTCAGGCGGACGGCGACGGCGATCTGGTGATGCTGGGCCCGCCGCTCACGATCACGCGCGAGCAGGTCGACGAGGCCGTCGAGGCGCTCGGCGGCGCGATCGCCGCCGTGACTCGGATGTAGCTGAGCGGGCCCCGAAATGGCCCCCCAGGCCCCGGCGTCCTAGGCCACGTCCCGCGCGGGATCACCGAGCGCGGCCACGACCAGCCCGCCCGGTACGTCCACCGGATGCACGCCACGCCCGTAGCCGGCGACCTCCTCGCACAGCCAGCCGACGCACCGCCCGCCGTGCCCGTCGTGCTGCCGCACCTGATCGCGCATGGCGGCCCATTCGCGCTCCGAGGCGGCGCCGAGCGCGCGGAAGCGCGCCGTGCTCTCCAGCGCGAACACCACGCGGGCCGGGCGGCCCTCGAGCCACTTCAGCGCGGTGCGGGTCGCGTCCACGCTGCCATGCACGAGCGCCTCGGCGTTGCTCAGGTCGGCGGCCTCCGCAACGCCGAGACCCATCGAGTACGGCGCCTCGAGGCACCCGACGCTCGCGAGCGGCGGCGCCGAGCTCGCGCCGTACACCTCCGACGACATCGTCCCGCACACCGTCCGCATCTTCGGGCCCATCAGCTCGCGCCACGGATTCAGGAAGCCCGTCGCGGGCGTGCCGCTGCCGTGCGCCGTGAACGCCAGCGCGATGCCGCGCGGATACCGTCCGCGGAACGGCCACCCCGCGAGGACGAGGCGCGCCGCCGCCTGCGCCGCCTCGGCGAGCCGGCGTCCGCCCGTGGCCGCCACTCCGCTCACCGCGCCTTCGGCGTTGCTCACGCAGATCACGACGGCGCCGTCGGTGACGAGGCCGTGGTCGCTCAGCAGCCCGGCGGAAACGCCGCCGGCGAGCCCCACCGGGCCGAGCACGGCGCGCATGGTGCGCGCGACCTCGGCCCCGGCCGGCGCGGTCGTGACGACGATCGCCAGGTGTGGGGTGACGCCGTCCAGGTCGGCCCGGGCGGCGGTCGCGGCGGCGGACACGGCGTCGAGCGTGTCGCCGCCCTCCGCGAGGCCGACGCCGATCCGGAGCGTGGTGCTGTTCGGGCGCGTGGCGACGGGCATTGTCTGGAGCATGACCGCGCTCAGTGCAGTCGGAATGCCAAACGAAACGTCACAGATTTCACGGAGTTTGCGCGCATGGTGTGTCCGTTGTGATGCCGGGCGGACACGTGGCTGCGGGCACTTCGGCACGACGGTGACGCTCTACGCCACCCGTGGTCCGTCGCCCGCGCTCGAGCGGTGGAGGTCGAGCATCACCGGCAGCTCGGGGTTGGTCGTGGCGTTCTCGAGGTGCGTGATGCGCTGCATGCTGTTGATGATCCCCGCGATGCGGCGAGCCGCGGCCAGCATGGCCTCCATCCGCACCGCCGCGACCGGCGTCGTCTCCGGGCGCCGGGCGAACATCTCCAGGTTGCCGATGATGATCGCGAGCGGGTTGTTGATCTCGTGCGCCGCGGCGTTCGCGAGGGCGGCGACCGAGGCGAGCGACGCCGCCTGCTGGAGCGCGGCCTGCGCGCGCTTGCTCTCACTCACGTCGATCATCACGCCGCGCAGGGACCGCACGGTGCCGTCCGGGTGGCGGACAGGGCGCACGAGGTCGAGGATCCACACGGTGCGGCCGTCGGAGGTCTGCACGCGGTACTCGAGGTCGTGGTCGGCGCCACGGCCGCGGGCGGCGCGGCCGGCAGCGGCGGAGCGCTCACGATCGTCCGGATGCTGGATCGCCAGCCAGAAGTCCGGTTGGTCGAGCCAGCGCGCCGCGCCGAATCCGAAGAGCGCGTCGGGCCGGCCGTTCACGAAGGTATGGTGGCGGCGGACCGCGTCCGCCTCCCACACGACCGCGCCGAGGCCGGCGACGAGCTCGTGCAGCCGCTGGCGCGCGTCGTCCGCTTCGCGAAAGAGACGCGCGTTGTCGACGGCGAGCGCGACGCGCCGGGCCAGATCCTCGGCGAGCGCGTGGTCCTCGGCCCCGAGCTGCCGGCCCGCGCGGACGTACAGCGCGAGCTGTCCCAGCGTGCGGCCGCGCGCGGTGAGCGGCAGGCTCAGCGCGGGGGGCGTCGACGCGACGCCGGGCTCCGAGACGGAGGCGCGGACGTTCGTCCCTTCGTCGTCGACGACGTCGATCACGCAGGCGTCGGCCAGGAACGGCACCGCGCGGCGCGCGACCGCGTCGAGCTCGAGCTGCGCGTCGTGTCCGTCGGCGAGCAGCCGGCTCACGTCCGCGAGGAAGGCGCTGCGCGCCTGCGCGAGGAGCGCGCGTGCGTGACTGTCGCGGAGGGCATGGGTGGCCGCGGCGAGTGCACGGGAGCGGCGCCAGGAAGCGATGAGAGCGGCGAGCAGGAGGACGGCCAGGATCCCGCCGGCCGCAAGACCCGACATCGCGCCTCCCAGGCCCTTTCCTGGGTGGCCGCGAGATACGCGTCACCCCTTTTCTTCGGTAGCCCGGCCGTCAGCGGAGGATCCGCTCACCCGTGGCTTTGCGTCCCAGCCTCACGGCTGGTTTGCCCTTGTCGGAAAGGGAGCGGCTAGAGAATACCGTATTCCTTCAGGCGGCGGTAGATCGTTCGACGCGACAAGCCGAGCGCGCGCGCCACGGCCTCCTTGTCGTTGTCGAACTGCGCGAGCGCCTTCAGGATCAGCTCTTTCTCGACCGCGGCGAGCGTCGGCAGCGCGCCCGGCGTGTCGCCGGTCGGCGCCGCGAGCGCGGCGGCCGCGCCCCGCGAGAGCGTCGGCAGGTCGTTCAGCGTGATCTGCTCGCGCGCGCCCATCGCGAACGCGCGCTCGATGAGGTTCTCCAGCTCGCGGATGTTGCCGGGAAAGTCGTACGACGTGAGCGCGGCCAGCGCCTCGGGCGCGATCCCCCGCACGTCCCGGCGGAAGCGCCGGTTGAAGCGCCGCACGAAGTGGTTCACGAGCGAGGGCACGTCGTCGCGACGATCGCGCAGCGGCGGAAGCTGGATGCGCACCACGTTGAGCCGGTAGAAGAGGTCCTGCCGGAAGGTGCCGGCGTTCATCGCCTGCTCGAGGTTGCGGTTCGTGGCGGCGATCACGCGCACGTCGACGGTGTACGCCTTCGTGGAGCCGACCGGCCGCACCTGCATCTCCTGGAGCACGCGCAGGAGCTTCACCTGGAGGCTCGGGGGCAGCTCCGCGATCTCGTCCAGGAAGATCGTCCCTTCGTGCGCGCCGCGGAACAGGCCGAGCGCGTCCGCGACGGCGCCGGTGAAGGCGCCACGGACGTGACCGAAGAACTCCGACTCCAGCAGGTCGCCCGGGATCGCGCTGCAGTTGACGGGAATGAACGCCCGCCGCGCGCGCGCGGAGAGCCGGTGGATCGCCGCCGCGACGAGCTCCTTGCCGGTGCCGCTCTCGCCCTCGATGAGCACCGGCGAGTCGCTGACCGCGACCTTGCCGATGATCTCCTTGATCCGCTCCATGGCCGCCGAGCCGCCGATCAGCTCGTTGACGGTGAGCTCCTCGCCGAGGCGCGTGCGAAGCGCGTGGACCTCGCCGCGGAGGAAGCGGCGCTCCATCATGCGCTGCATGAGGTGCTGCAGCTCGTCGAGGATCAGGGGCTTCGAGAGGTAGTCGTAGGCTCCTTCCTTCAGGGCCTCGACCGCCGAGGAGATGGCCGGATAGCCGGTCATCACCACGACCTCGATGGACTCGTCGAGCTTCTTGATCTCGCGAAGCAGGTCGAGGCCGCTCATGTCCGGCATCCGGATGTCGGTCATGGCCACGTGGAAGACCCCGGTGCGGAGCGCTTCGAGCGCCTCTCGCCCCGTCCCGGCGGTCGTGACCTCGTAGCCCCAGTGGCTGAGCGCCTCGTTCAGGAGCTGGAGGATGGATCGCTCGTCATCGACCACGAGGACGCGCGCGGCTTCCATCGCGGTCCGACTCTAGCATGAGGCGGTGTCAATATGACAAGCTTTCGTGGGGTGATCCTTGCGCCTCGGGGATCGCCATGTTAGCGTGAGTGTTGACTTTTTCATTGAGGAGATCTTCCACATGGCTGAAGCCACGGTCCACCTCACCGAGCAGAACTTCGACGAGGCTCTGGTCGCCAACCAGGGCGTGATGATGGTGGACTTCTGGGCCGAGTGGTGCGGACCGTGTCGCGCGGTGGCGCCGGTCCTCGAAGAGCTCGCGCGTGAGTCCGGCGGCGCGATCACGCTCGCCAAGGTGAACGTCGACGAGAACCCCGGGCTCGCCGCGCGCTACGGGATCCGGTCGATCCCGACGATCCTCTTCGTCAAGCAGGGCAAGGTCGCCGATCAGGTCATCGGCGCCGTGCCGAAGGTCCAGCTCAAGAAGAAGCTGGACGCGCTCGCCTGAGCGCGAGTCCGGCATCAGCTCCGCCGGTCAACCGATCCCCTCGCTGTCGCCGACGCGTGAGGAGTTCCGCGAGCTCGCGGCCCGGGGCAACCTCGTCCCGGTCTTCGCCGAGCTTCCCGCGGACCTCGACACGCCGCTGTCGGCCTACCTGCGCCTGCGCCCCGGGCCCTACTCCTTCCTCCTGGAGTCCGTCGAGGGTGGCGAGACATGGGCGCGCTACTCCTTCCTCGGGACCGAGCCCCGGCTCGTCCTGACCGCGAAGAACGGCCGGATCACGCTCCGGCACGGCGACGGCCGCATCGAGAAGCTGGGCGCCGGCAATCCCCTCGAGGTCCTCCGCGAGCTGCTGCGCACGGTGCAGCCCGTCCCCGTCCCCGGGCTCCCGCGGTTCCAGGGCGGCGCGGTCGGCTTCCTCTCCTACGACATGGTCCGGCACATGGAGCGGCTGCCCGCCCGGGCCAAGGACGATCTCGGGCTCGCGGACGCGGTCTTTCTCTTCACCGACACGCTGCTCGTCTTCGACAACCTGCGGCACCGGCTGCTCGTGATCGCGAACGCCACCATCGACGAGCGGACGCCGGCGGCGCTGGACCAGGCGTACGACCGGGCCGCGGTGCGCATCGGGATGACGCTCGCGAAGCTGGCGCGCCCGGCCCGGGCCACGGCGCCGTTGACGCTGCCGCCGACGGGCCCGTTGGTCGCGCTCGGCGAAGAGGGCTTCAGCTCGACGATGGACGAAGCGACGTTCGGGGAGGCCGTCCGGCGCGCGAAGGAGTACATCGCGGCGGGCGATGCGTACCAGATCGTCGTCTCGCGCCGGCTCGACTGCCCGCTCGAGAGCGACCCGTTCACGCTCTACCGCGCGCTCCGCACCATCAATCCGTCGCCGTACCTCTTCTTCCTCCGCCTCGGCAAGACGACCATCGTGGGCTCCTCGCCGGAGGTGCTGGTGCGCGTGGAAGGCGACCGCGTCGACCTGCGCCCGATCGCCGGCACCCGCTCGCGCGGGGCGTCCGAGGCGCAGGACCGCGCGATCGAGGAAGACCTGAAGAACGATCCGAAGGAGCGCGCCGAGCACGTGATGCTGGTGGACCTCGGCCGCAACGACGTGGGCCGCGTGGCGGAGCTCGGCTCCGTGAAGGTCACCGAGTTCATGGGCATCGAGAAGTACTCGCACGTGATCCACCTGGTGAGCCACGTGGTCGGCAAGCTCAAGGCCGGCGCGGATGCGCTCGACGTGCTCCAGGCGTCGTTCCCCGCGGGCACCGTGTCCGGGGCGCCGAAGATCCGCGCGATGCAGATCATCGACGAGCTCGAGCCCACCCGGCGCGGCCCCTACGCCGGCGCGGTCGGCTACGTGTCGTACTCGGGCAACCTGGACTCCTGCATCACGATCCGCACGGTCGTCTGCCACGGCGGCCGCGCGTCGGTCCAGGTCGGCGCGGGCATCGTGGCCGACTCCGATCCCAAGACCGAGTGGCTGGAGACGGTCACGAAGGCGCGCGGCCTCGTGCTCGCGCTCCGGATGGCCGCGGCGAGCGGACGCGCATGATCCTCGTCATCGACAACTACGACTCGTTCACCTACAACCTCGTGCAGTACCTCGGCGAGCTCGGCGCCGAGATGCGCGTGGTGCGCAACGACGCGGTCTCGGTCGACGAGGTCGAAGCCATGCGCCCCGAGCGCATCGTGATCTCGCCGGGCCCGGGCACCCCGGACGACGCGGGCATCTCGCTCGACGTCATCACGCGCATGGGCGCCGCCACCCCGATCCTCGGCGTCTGCCTCGGCCACCAATCCATCGGGCAGGCCTACGGCGCCACCGTGGCGCGCGCGCCCGCGCAGATGCACGGGAAAACGTCCGACATCCGCCACGCGAGCGGCGGCGTCTTCGCGGGCCTCTCGAATCCCTTCGTCGCCACGCGCTACCATTCGCTCGTCGTGCTGCGCGACACGCTCACGCCCGATCTCGAGGTGACGGCGTGGACCGACGACGGCATCGTCATGGGCCTGCGGCACCGGCGCCATCCCGTGCAGGGCGTCCAGTTCCATCCCGAGTCGATCCTCACCGTCGAGGGCAAGAAGCTCCTGGGGAACTTCCTCTCGTCATGATCGGCGAGGATGACCTAGTCCGGCGGATCCGCGCGGCCGCCGCGACGGACCGCGACGGCGTCATCGTGGGGATCGGCGACGACTGCGCGGTGCTGGCCACCACGCCGGGCGCCCAGCTCATCGCGAAGACCGACCTGCTCATCGAGGACGTCCACTTCCGCCGCCGCTACGCGAGCCCCGCCGACGTGGGGTGGAAGGCCCTTGCGGTGAACATCTCCGACCTCTCCGCCAAGGGCGCCCGCTCGCGCTGGGCGCTGGTGGCGCTGGCGTGCCCCGGCGCCACGACGGCCGACGAGGTCGACGCGTTCTACGAAGGCCTGCTCGCGCTCGCCCGCGAGCACGGGGTCGCCGTGGTCGGCGGCGACACCTCCTCGTCCCCCGGCGGCTGGTTCGTCAACGTCTCGCTGCTCGGCGAGGCGACGCATGCCGTGCTGCGGTCCACCGCGCGAGTCGACGACGTCGTCGCCGTCACCGGCACGCTCGGACGCTCCGCGGCCGGCCTCGCGATCCTCGAGCAGGCGTCCGTGCCGCGCGGGCTCGACGGCGGCGTCGTCGCCGAGGCGACGGCCGCGCACCTGCGGCCACGGCCGCGCGTCGCGGAAGGCCGGTGGCTCGGCGCCGCCGAGGGCGTCACCGCGATGATGGATCTCTCCGACGGCGTCGCGATCGACCTGCCGCGGCTGTGCGTCGAGAGCGGGGTGGGCGCGCACGTCGAGCTCGACGCGCTGCCGATTGCTCCCGGGACACGCGAGGTCGCCGGGGCCGTCGAGCGCGACGCCCTCGCGTGGGCCACGGGCGGCGGCGAGGACTACGAGCTCCTGCTGACGTGTGCGCCGGCCGCGTTCGCGCGCCTCGCGGCGGGCCTCGCCGATGCCGCCGGCACGCGCCTCACACGCGTCGGCAGGATCGTGGCCGGGAGCGGCGTGACATTCGTCGACGGCGACGGCCGTCCCGTCGAGGTCGCGCGCGGCTACGAGCACTTCGCGGCGAGGCGCTAGGCGATGGACTCCATCGTCCTCGCGCTGCTGGCCCTGGTCTTCCTCGTCGCGTGCTCCGCGGTGCTCACGGGCGCGGAGGCCGCGTACTTCTCGCTGGGTCGGTCGCGGCTGAAGCGCGTGACCGGCGACGCGGCGACCCGCGCCACGCCGCTCATCGAGCGCCCGCACGACCTGCTCATCACGCTGCTGATCGGCATCACGGTCATCAACATCGGCGCCTCCGCCATCGCGGCCACGGTGGCGATCCAGCTCTTCGGCGAGCGGTTCGGGCTCGCCGCGGAGGTCATCGGCATGATCCTCCTGCTGACGACGCTCGGCGAGGTGCTGCCGATGACGGTCGCGGTGAAATACCCGGAGCAGTTCCTGCGCGTGGTGCGGCGGCCGGTGAGCTGGCTCGGCGCGATCCTGCGGCCCGTTCGCCTCGTCCTCGCGGCCTTGACCACGCTCACCGTGAAGAGCGTCGGTGGCGGCAAGAACGCCGAGCATCCCGAGCTGTCCGAAGAGGAGCTGCGGACGCTGGTGGACGTGGGGGCGAGCGAAGGCGTGGTGGAGCGCAACGAGCGCGAGATGATCCACAAGGTCTTCGAGCTCGAGGACACGGCCGTCCGCTCGGTGATGGTGCCGCGCACCGACATGTTCTGCCTCGACGTGACGACGCCGACGGACGCCATCCTGCCCGCGCTGCGCGAGAACCTCCATTCGCGCGTGCCGGTCTACGAGGGCTCGATCGACGTCATCATCGGCGTGCTCTACATGAAGGACCTCCTGCCGTACGTCGCGACCGGGCTCCCCGCGAGCTTCGACGTGCGCGCGCACCTCCATCCGCCGTACTTTGTGCCGGAGTCCAAGCGCGCGGACGCGCTCCTGCAGGAGTTCCAGGCCAAGCGCCTGCACATGGCCATCGTGGTCGATGAGTACGGCGGCACCGCGGGCCTCGTCTCGCTGGAGGACCTGCTGGAAGAGCTCGTGGGCGAGATCGCCGACGAGCACGACGAGCCGGAGCGGCTGATCCAGCGCGTGGACGAGTCGACCTACCGCGTGGCGGGCAAGCTCCCGATCGAGGAGCTCAACACCACCGCCGGGCTGTCGATCTCCGACGAGGACTACGACACCGTGGGCGGCTGGGTCCTCGACCTCTTCGGCCGCGTGCCGCGCAAGTCCGAGCGCGCGGAGACGCCGGAGCTGGTCGTCACGGTCGAGAAGATCGAGCGCACGCGCATCGTCGAGGTGCTCATCGCGCTCCGCAAGCCCGCGGCGAGCGAGACGGCGGCATGAGCATGACGCTGGTCTGGCTCGCCGCGGCCTGCCTGTTCGCCGCCATGTTCTTCTCGGCGGCGGAGATGGCGTTCATCGCCGCCAACCGCGTGCGCCTGCGCCACCTGGCCGACGACGGCAACCGCGTGGCCGCGCAATACCTCGAGGCGTTCCGCAACCCCGCGCGCGTGCTGTCGACCGCGATGATGGGCGTGACGGTCGCGCACATCGTGGCCTCCTCGGCGGTGACGTTCGCGCTGCTGCCCCGCTTCGGCGCCGCGGCCGCGCTGGTGACCACGCTGGTGCTCACGCCGGTGATGCTCGTCCTCGGCGAGGTCATACCGAAGGCGGTCGCGCGTGAGTGGGCCACGCGCCTCATCCTCGTGCTCTACCGGCCGCTCATGTGGGCCTCGGTGCTCCTCGCGCCCTTCGTCGCGTTCTCGCAGTCGGTGGTCTCGCTGCTCCTGCGCCTCGTGGGCGGCTCGGCGCCCGACGTGCGGCACTTCGTCTCCCGTGAGGAGCTGAAGAACCTGCTGCAGATGGAGCCGGGCGAGGCGTCGGTGACGACGCAGGAGGCGGAGATGATCGACAACATCTTCGACCTCGGCGAGACGACCGTGCGCGGGGTGATGGTGCCGCTCGTCGACGTGGCGATGCTGCCGGACACCAGCACGCCGATGGACGCGGTCGCGCTCATCCGCCAGCGCGGGTTCTCGCGGCTGCCCGTCTTCACGGAGCGCGAGGCCAACATCACCGGCGTCGTGACCGCGATGGACCTCCTGCACCGCGGCGCGGAGGCTCCGTCGATCCGCGCGCTCATGCGCCAGCCGCTCTACGTGCCCGAAGCCAAGCGCATCGACGACCTGCTGCGCGAGATGCAGAAGGGCCGCGTCCACCTCGCGGTCGTCGTGGACGAGTACGGCGGCGCCACGGGGATCGTGACGCTCGAGGACGTCGTCGAGCAGATCGTGGGCGAGATCGAGGACGAGCACGACCGGACGCCGGCCTCGGTGGAGCGCCTGCCCGACGGCAGCTACTGGGTGGCCGCGCGCACGAACATCGACGAGCTCAACGAGGCGCTCGACTGGAGCGTGCCGAAGCGCGATTACGAGACGATCGCGGGCCTGGTGCTCTCCACGCTCGGGCGCATCCCTCGCACCGGCGAGGAGTTCCAGGTGCCCGGGTATACCATCACGGTGCTCGAAGCCGACAGCCGGCGCGTGGTCGCGGTGAAGATCGCGGCGAGCCAGCCGGCGCCAACCGACCCAACGTAGGAGGCCTGCAATGCCCGGATCCATGGTGAAGTTCTCCGCGAACGGCGGCACGACCGACGGTTATCTCGCCACCCCCGCGTCCGGCAAGGGGCCGGGCGTGCTCGTGATCCAGGAGTGGTGGGGCCTCGTGGGGCACATCAAGAGCGTGGCGGACCGCTTCGCCGCCGAGGGCTTCACGGCGCTCGCCCCGGACATGTACCACGGCAAGACGGCGGACGAGCCGGACGGCGCCGGCAAGCTCTTCATGGCGCTGAACATCGCGCAGGCGGAGAAGGACCTGAAGGGCGCGGCGGCCTATCTCGCGCAGCACTCGTCCACGCAGAAGCTGGGCGTGGTCGGCTTCTGCATGGGCGGCCAGCTCGCGCTGTTCGCCGCCACGCTGAACCCGAACATCGGCGCGACCGTCGACTTCTACGGCGTGCACCCGAACGTCAAGCCCGACTACTCCAGGCTGTCGGGCCCCGTGCTCGGCCTCTTCGCCGAGAAGGACGCGTTCGTGACGCCGGAGACCGCGCGGCAGGTCGAGGCCGACATCAAGAAGGCGGGCAAGCAGGCCGAGGTCCACATCTACCCGAACGTGGACCACGCGTTCTTCAACGACGACAACAAGGCCGCGTACGACAAGGCGGCGGCCGACGACGCCTGGCGCCGCGTGCTGGCGTTCTTCCGCGGCAACCTGAAGTAAGGCCGTGGGCTCGCCGGCGCGCCTGGCGCGCCGGCGAGCCCCGTCGCACCCGATGGACACCTGCTGCGAGGTCCGTCCCGTCGAAGAGCGCCAGCGCCGCGTGCTGCGCGTGGTGCTCTGGATCAACCTCGCGATGTTCGTGCTGGAGCTGGGCGCCGGGCTGATCGCACACTCCACCGCCCTCCTCGCCGACTCCGTGGACATGCTCGGCGACGCGGTGGTCTACGGCTTCAGCCTCTACGTGATCGGCCGAGGCGGGCAGTGGCAGGCGCGCGGCGCGCTCTTGAAGGGCACGATCATGGCCGCCTTCGCCGCCGGGATCGCCGTGGAGGTGGCGCTGAAGCTGGCGCGCGGCGTGACGCCGAACGCGGAGCTGATGACGGGCACCGCGGTCATGGCGCTGGCGGCGAACGGTGCGGTGCTGATCTTCCTGTCGCGCCACCGCGCCGACGACCTGAACATGCGCTCCGCCTGGCTCTGTTCCCGCAACGACGTGATCTCGAATACGGCGGTGGTGTGCGCGGCGCTGGCGGTGGCTCTGACTGGCTCGGCGTGGCCGGACATCATGACGGGCGCAGCCATCGCCGGCCTCTTCGCGTGGTCGTCCCTCGCGATCCTCCGCGAGGCTCTGAAGACCCGCCGTCGATCGATCTCGACGTCTGATCGGGCTGGGTCGCCGCAACGCCGCGCGCATGATGCGGAGTCGCTGATCCAACGCTGACGCGTCGGGCGCGGCAAGGGGGCTCGAAGTCCGCCGCGACTCGCCGCAGAGGACAGCCCCCGAAACGCGAAGAGCCCGGCGAGAGCCGGGAGGTCGCGCGAAAACCGACGTAAAGCCGACGAGCGGTTTTCGCGGGGCCTCCCGGCTCTCGCCGGGCTCCTCGCGCTTCAGGGGCGGTGCGTTACGCCGAAGCCGCAGCCGCCTTCGGCCGCCGCTTGCCACGCGCCGGCGCGTCGGCCTCGCCCTTGGGCGGCTTTTCCTTCTTGGCCTTGCCCTTCGGCTTGTCGCCGTCGGCCGGCGTCGCCGGGCGGTCGACCAGCTCCAGGTAGACCATGTCCGCGGCATCCCCGCGGCGCGGGCCGATGTGGATGATGCGCGTGTAGCCGCCGTGCCGGTCCGCGAAGCGCGCGGCGATCGTGTCGAAGAGCGAGCCCACGACCTTGGGGTCCGCGATCATGGACAGCACCTGGCGGCGCGCGTGGAGGCTCTCGCGCTTCGCGAGCGTCACCATCTCGTCCGCCGTGGCCTTGATCGCTTTGGCCTTCGCCTCGGTCGTCATCACCCGCTCGTGGCGGAAGAGCGACGTGAGGAGGTTACGGAACATCGCCAGCCGGTGATCGCTCCGCCGGCCGAGCTTCGTGTTGCCCTTGCGGTGTCTCATGGCGTCGGGGCTCCCCTGCCGAGCGCGCCCAGCACGTTCGGATCGATCCGCATCCCGAGCGAGAGCCCAAGGCCGGCGAGCGCCGCCTTGATCTCGTCGATCGTCTTCTCGCCGAGGTTCTTCACGTCGACGAGGTCGGCTTCCGTCTTCTGCGCCAGGTCCGCGACCAGGCTGATGTCGGCGGCCTTCAGCGCGTTCACCGCCCGCGCGGGGAGCTCGAGCTCCTCGAGCGGCTTGCCGAGCGCCTCACGGAGATACGCGCCGTCGGCGTTCTCGTCCAGCTCGTCGTCCGGCGGGGCGTTGCGCAGCGGGGTGAAGTGCTCGCGCAGGAACGTCGTGCTGCGCTCGAGCGCCTCTTCCGGGCTGACCGCGCCGTTGGTCCAGATCTCGACCACGAGCTTCTCGTAGTCCGTGATCTTGCCGAGCCGCGACATCTCCACGTTGTAGGAGACCTTCGTGATCGGCGAGAACGCGGAGTCGAGGGCGATGGCGCCCGCGGGCAGCCCCGTCTTCTCGTCGGCCGCCTCGTACCCGCGCCCGATGCCCACCCCGAGCTCGAGCGACACCTTCCCGCTCTCCACCGTGAACAGATGCACCTCGGGGTTGATGACCTCGAGGTTGTCCTCCGGCACGTCGGCGCCCGTGACGGTCTTCGGCCCGCTCACGTCGACGCGCACCGTGCGCGGCTCCCCGGCGGGCACCTGGATGGAGAGCTTCTTCAGGTTGAGCAGGACCTCGGTCGTCGACTCCTTCACGCCGGGAATCGGCGTGTCGGCGTTGCGGACGCCGTCGATCTTCACCCACGCCACCGCGGCGCCGGGCACGATCGCGAGGAGCGTCCGGCGCAGCGAGTTGCCCACCGTGAGCGCATAGCCCTTCTCGAAGGGCTCGGCCACGAGGCGCCCGTACCGCTCGCTCGCGATCTCCCACTCGACCTTTTTCGGCTTCTGGAACGGAATCCGTGGCATGTCCGCCTACTTGCTGTAGAGCTCGACGATGAGCTGCTCGGTGACCGGAATCTGGATGTCCTCGCGCAGCGGCAGGCTCCGGATCACGCCGCGCTTCGCGCCGGGATCCACCTCGAGCCACTGCGGGACTCCGCCCCGACCCGCGTTGAGGTTGTCGTCGACCCGCGCCTGGTGCTTCGACGTCGTGCGGAGCGCGACCGTGTCGCCCACCTTCACGAGGTACGACGGGATCGACACCTTCCGGCCGTTCACCGAGAAGTGGCCGTGCGCCACCATCTGGCGCGACTCGCGGCGCGAGGCCGCAAAGCCCAGGCGGTACACGACGTTGTCGAGCCGGAGCTCGAGCATGCGGAGGAGGTTCTCGCCCGTCACGCCCTTCTCACGCTCGGCCGCGTGGAAGTAGCGGCGGAACTGGCCTTCGAGCACGCCGTAGATCCGCTTGGCCTTCTGCTTCTCGCGGAGCTGCACGCCGAACGGCGTGAGCTTGCCGCGGTTCAGGCCGTGCATGCCGGGCGGATAGTTGCGGCGCTCGATCGCGCACTTGTCGGTGAAGCAGCGCGCTCCCTTGAGGAAGAGCTTCATCCCCTCGCGGCGGCACAGGCGACACTTGGCGTCGGCGTAGCGTGCCATCGCCTACACCCTCCGCCGCTTCGGCGGCCGGCAGCCGTCGTGCGGGATCGGCGTGACGTCACGGATCGCCGTGATCTCGAGCCCCACGGCCTGGAGCGAGCGGATGGCCGCCTCGCGCCCGGCGCCGGGCCCCTTCACGAAGACCTCGACCGACTTCAGCCCGAACTCCATCGCCTTGCGCGCGGCGATCTCGGCCGCGGTCTGGGCGGCGAAGGGCGTGCTCTTGCGCGAGCCCTTGAAGCCCGCGCTGCCGGCGCTCGACCACGAGACGACGGCGCCGCTCTTGTCGGTGAGGGTCACGATCGTGTTGTTGAAGGACGCCTGCACGTGCGCGACGCCGGTCGAGACCTGCCGGCGCTCGCGGCGCTTGCCGCCCTTCTTCTTGGGTGCCGCCTTCTCGTCTGCCATCGATGCCGTCTCCTACGCCTTCTTCGGCGCGGCCGGGGCGGCCGGCGCTGCTGCCGCCGCCGTCGGCTTCTTCTTGACCATCACGCCCTTGGTGCGGCCCTTACGGGTGCGGGCGTTGGTGTGGGTTCGCTGGCCGCGCACGGGCAGGCCCCGGCGGTGCCGGATGCCGCGATACGAGCCGATGTCCATGAGGCGCTTGACGTTCATCGAGATCTCGCGCCGCAGGTCGCCTTCGACCTTCAGCTCGCGCTCGATCATGTCGCGCACGCGCGCGGTCTCCGCGTCGTCCCACGCCTTGACCTTCTTGGCGCCGTCGACGCGCGCCTGCTCGAGCACGCGCAGCGCCGTCGTGATGCCGACGCCGTAGATGTACTGCAGCGCGACGTCACCGCGCTTCTCTCTCGGAAGATCGACTCCTGCCACTCGGGCCATAGCTCTCTCCGTCCTCTAACCCTGACGCTGCTTGTGTCTGGGATTCTTGCAGATGACCCGCAGAACCCCTTGCCGCTTCACCGTCTTGCAGTTCTCACAGCGCGCCTTGACGCTCGGCCTGACCTTCATACTCTCGTCGCCTCGTTCGAGCGCCGGCTTCGCCGGCGCAATCCGGACTCCCCTGGGGGAGGTCCGGGAGGGGGCCGTCGAGGCCCCCTCACGTTATTTGAATCGGTACGTGATGCGGCCGCGCGTGAGGTCGTACGGCGACAGCTCCACCTTCACGCGGTCGCCCGGCAGAATGCGGATGAAGTTCATGCGCATCTTGCCGCTCACGTGCGCCAGCACCCGGTGCCCGTTCTCGAGCTCCACCCGGAACATCGCGTTCGGCAACGGCTCGACCACCGTGCCCTCGACTTCGATCGCGTCTTCTTTGGGCATGCTTTCTCTACGCCGCCGGGACCGCGCGTCCCGTGCGGCTCGTCAGTACTTCCGGGCCGTCCGCCGTGATCGCGACCGTGTGCTCGAAGTGCGCTGCCAGGCTGCCGTCCCGGGTGACCGCGGTCCAGCCATCGTCCAGGATCTTCACGTCGTGGCTGCCGAGCGTCACCATCGGCTCGATCGCCAGCACCATCCCCGGCTTCAGGAGCGGGCCGCGGCCCGGATCGCCGAAGTTGGGCACCTGCGGCTCCTCGTGGAGCGCGCGGCCGATGCCGTGCCCCACGAACGTCCGCACGACCCCGAAGCCGCGGGGCTCCACGTGGCGCTGGACGGCGTGCGAGACGTCGGACAGCCGGCGGCCGGGCCGGCATTCGTCGATGGCGTGCTCGAGGCTTTCGCGGGTGACGTCGAGCAATTCCTGCACGCGGGGCGGGATCTCACCGAGCGACAGCGTGACCGCGCAGTCGGCGTAATACCCTTCCACGATACAGCCGAGGTCAAATCCGACGATGTCGCCTTCCTTCATGCGCCGGTGCGCGGACGGAATGCCGTGCACGACCTCTTCGTTGATCGAGATGCACACCGTCGCGGGAAAGCCGCGGTACCCCTTGAACGCGGGAATCGCGCCCTGCTCGCGGATGAACGCCTCGACCTCCTCGTCCACCTCGAGCGTCGACATCCCGGGCTTGGCGATGTCCCTGATGAGGGCGACGGCGTCCGCGAGGATGTGGCCGCCGCGGCGCATCAAGCCGATCTCGCGCTCGGACTTCAGGACGATCACCGGACGGCGCCTCCCACGGCCTCGCGCAGAGCCTGGCGGATCTCGTCCACCGCGCCCTCGCCCGTGACCGTGCGCAGCAGCCCGCGCTGCTTGTAGTAATCCAGCAGCGGCGCGGTCTGCCGCTCGTAGACCTGCAGGCGATTGAGCACCGTCGCCTCGGCGTCGTCCGCGCGCTGGTAGAGCTCGCCGCCGCACTTGTCGCACACGCCCGCCTTCTCCGGCGGCGCGGACACGAGATGGAACGGCGTCTGGCACGCGCGGCACAGCCGGCGGCCCGTGAGGCGGCGCACCAGCTCCGGCTGCGAGACGTCGAAGTAGATCACCGCGTCGAGCTTCTGCCCGAGGTGCGCGAGCATCGTCGCAAGGCCGTCGGCCTGCGCGATCGTGCGCGGGAAGCCGTCGAGCAGGAACCCGTTCGCGGCGTCGGGCTGGCGGAACCGGTCCGCGACCATGCGCAGGATGACGTCGTCCGGCACGAGCTCGCCCTTCTCGTAGAACTGCCTGGCCTCGCGGCCGAGCGGCGTGCCCGCGGCCATCTGCTCGCGGAGCATGTCGCCGGTGGCGACCTGCGGCACGCCCCACTCGCGCGCGAGCTCGCGCGCCTGGGTGCCCTTGCCGGCGCCTGGAGGTCCGAGGAAGAGCAGCCGCACCTACGTCCGCCGTCCGAAGGCCGAGGTCGGCCGAGTGCGCGACTTCTTGAGGAAGCCCTCGTAGTTGCGCATGAGCAGGTGCGATTCCATCTGGCGCACGGTGTCGAGCGCGACGCCGACCACGATGAGCAGGCTCGTGCCGCCGAAGTAGAACGGCACGTTGAACCACTGGATCAGCATGTCGGGGAGGACCGAGATCAGCGCGAGGAAGAGCGCGCCCGGCAGCGTGATGCGCGTGAGCGTGCGGTCGATGTACTCCGCGGTCTTCTTGCCCGGCCGGACCCCGGGGATGAACCCGCCGTACTTCTTCATGTTGTCGGCGAGGTCGACCGGGTTGAAGACGATCGCCGTGTAGAAATACGTGAAGAAGATGATCAGGCCCATGTAGAGCACGGTGTACGTCGCACGGCCCGGCGAGAGCGCGTCCGAGATGACCTGCATCCACGGATGCGGCACGAAGCGCGTGAGCGTGGCCGGGAACAGGATCAGCGACGACGCGAAGATGACCGGGATGACGCCCGCGGTGTTGATGCGCAGCGGGATGTGCGTGGACTGCCCGCCGTAGACGCGGCGCCCCACCACGCGCTTGGCGTACTGCACCGGGATCTTGCGCTGCCCCTCCTGCATGAGGACCACCGCCGCCGTCACCGCGACCATCGTGAAGACGATCGCGGCGAAGACGAACAGCGTGAGCTCGCCCGTCGTGATCAGCGTGTAGGAAGCGACGATCGCGGAGGGCAGACGGACGACGATGCCCGCGAAGATGATGAGCGAGATGCCGTTGCCGATGCCCTTCTCGGAGATCTGCTCGCCGATCCACATGATCAGCGCGGTGCCCGCCGTGAGCGTGATCATCGTCATCAGGCGGAAGCTCCAGCCCGGATCCGGCACGATGGACACGCCCGTCGGGCTGTTCATGCCCTCGAGGCCGTACGCGATGCCGAGCGACTGCACGACCGAGAGCACGATCGTGCCGTAGCGCGTGTACTGCGTGATCTTCTTGCGCCCCGCCTCGCCTTCCTTCGCCAGCCGCTCGAGCGTGGGGATGACCACCGTGAGCAGCTGCAGGATGATCGACGCCGAGATGTACGGCATGATCCCGAGCGCGAAGATCGACAGCCGCCGCAGGTTGCCCCCCGAGAACAGGTCGACCATGCCGAGCAGCGTGCCCTGCACCTCGTCGAAGAACTGGGCGAGCGCGGGGCCGTCGATCCCCGGCGTCGGCACGTGGGCGCCGACGCGGTAGGCGATCAGGAGCACCGCGGTCATGATCACGCGGCGCTTGAGCTCGGGAATCTTGAAGACGTTCCCGAAGCTGTTCAACCCTTCGATCAAAGCAGCTCCACCCGGCCGCCCTTGGCCTCGACCTTCGCGCGCGCCGACTCGCTGATCGCGTGCACCTTCAGCGTCAGCGCGTGCGCGACCTCGCCGTTGCCGAGGACCTTCACGCGCTCGCGTCCGGCGCGACGGATGAGCCGCGCCTCGGCGAGCACGACGGGATCGACGGTGCTGTTCGCGGCGAAGCGCTCGAGCGCCTTGAGGTTCACCACCGCGTACTCCGTCTTGCCCCCGTGGGGCAGGAAGCCCCGCTTGGGGATGCGGCGGTAGAGCGGCATCTGTCCGCCCTCGAACCCGGGCCGCGTGCCGCCGCCCGAGCGCGACTTCTGCCCCTTCTGGCCCTTGGTCGACGTCTTGCCGTGGCCGGAGCCGATCCCGCGCCCCACACGCTTGCGGCGCTTGACCGAGCCCGCCGCGGGACGGAGGTCTTCAAGCCTCATGGGACACCGTCACCGCGTGCTGCACGTGGTGGATCATCCAGCGGATGGTCGGCGTGTCGTCGTGCGACGCCGACTGGTTGATGCGACGCAGCCCGAGCGACCGCACGGTCGCTTCCTGCTTCGGGCTCATGCCGATGATGCTCTTCGTGAGCGTGACCTTAAGCTTCTTGCTTGGCACCAGCCGCCTCCGCCCCGTCCCCGTCGGTGCGCCGGCGCACCGCGTGCAGGTCTTGCAGTCGCTTGATCCGTCTCAGGGCGTCGATCGTCGCCTTGAGCACGTTGTGGGGATTGTTCGTCCCGAGCGTCTTCGTCAGGATGTCCTGGACGCCGCACGCTTCGAGCACCGGCCGCACCGCGCCGCCCGCGATGACGCCCGTGCCCGGCACCGCGGGCTTGAGGAACACCCGGCCGGCCCCGAAGTGCCCCGTGATCTCGCAGGGAATCGTGGTCTCGCGCAGGGGCACGAAGATCAGGTCCTTCTTCGCGTGCTCGACCGCCTTGCGGATCGCCTCCGGCACTTCGTGCGCCTTGCCCAGGCCCACGCCGACGTGGCCCCGGCCGTCGCCCACGACCACGAGCGCCGTGAAGGAGAACCGCCGCCCGCCCTTCACGACCTTGGCCACACGATTGATGGAGACGACGCGATCGTTCAGCTCGAGCACGTTGGGATCGATCTTCGCTTCCGCCACTCAGCGCTCCCCTGTCCTGGTTAGAAGATGAGCCCGCCGGCGCGCGCGGCGTCGGCGAGGGCCTTCACTCGTCCGTGGTACTGATAGCCGCCGCGGTCGAACACCACCTGCGACAGTCCCTGCGCCTTTGCCTTCTGCGCGAGCTGCTCGCCCACCGCCTTGGCCGCCGCGACGTTGCCGCCGCTCGGCTGGCTCTCGCGGAACGCCTTGCTGCGGCTGTCCACGGTGAGCACCGTGCGGCCCGCGTCGTCGTCGACGAGCTGGGCGTAGATGTGGTTGATCGAACGGAACACCGCCAGCCGCGGACGCTCGGCCGACCCGCGGAGGCGACGGCGCAGCCGCAGGTGACGGATGTCGCGCGGGCCCCGCCGGTCGCGCGTGATCATTACTTCGCCCCCGCCTTCTTGCCGACCTTGCGGCGGATGACTTCGTCGGCGTACTTGATGCCCTTGCCCTTGTACGGGTCCGGCTTGCGCAGCGCGCGCAGCTTCGCGGCGGTCTCGCCGAGCAGCGCCTTGTCCGCGCCCTTCAGCGTGAGCGAGACCTGCTTCTCGATCTCCGCGGTCACGCCCTCGGGGAGCGCGAAGATCACCGGATGCGAGTAGCCGAGCGCGAGCTGGATGTTCTTTCCCTGCATCTGCGCGCGGTAGCCGATCCCGACGATCTCGAGCTTGCGCTCGTAGCCGTCCTTCACGCCGTTCACCATGTTGGCCACGAGCGAGCGCGTGAGGCCGTGCAGCGAGCGCTGCGTGCGGCTGTCGTCGAGACGCTCGATCGTCATGACCTTGCCGTCGACCTTGGCCGTCATGCCGGTCGAGAGCGGCTGCGCGAGCTTCCCCTTGGGCCCCTCGGCGCGCACGACGTTGCCGTCGATCGACACCTTCACGCCGTCGGGAATCGGAATGGGCTTTCTGCCGATACGGGACATGCGCCGGGCCTCCCTACCACACGTAGGCGAGGACTTCCCCGCCCACCTTCTGCTTGCGCGCTTCGCGGTCGGTCACCACCCCGCGGGACGTCGACACGATCGCGACGCCCATGCCGGCCAGGATCGAGGGAATCTTGTCCTGCGTGACGTAGACGCGCCGGCCGGGCTTCGACACGCGGACGAGCCCGGAGATGACCTTCTCGTTGCCCGGGCCGTACTTCATGTAGACCCGGAGCGTGTTCTGCTTGTCGTCCTCGAGGACGCGGAAGTTCTTGATGAAGCCCTCGTCCTTGAGGATCTCGCACACGCGCACCTTCAGCTTGGAGCTCGGGACGTCGCACTTCTCGTGCTCGGCGCGGCTGGCGTTGCGGATGCGGGTGAGGAGATCGGCGACCGGATCGCTCTTCATAGGCCCTACCAGCTCGCCTTCACGATGCCCGGGATCTCGCCCTTGAGCGCGAGCTCGCGGAAGCACAGGCGGCACAGCTTGAATTTCCGGATGTACCCGCGCGGCCGGCCGCAGAGCTGGCAGCGGGTGTAGGCCCGCGTGCTGAACTTCGGAGGACGCTGCGACTTCGCGATGAGCGAGGTCTTCGCCATGGCTCTTACGACTCCCTGAACGGCATGCCGAGATGCGTGAGGAGCGCTTTGGCGTCCTCGTCCGTCCGCGCCGTCGTGACGATGTTGATGTCCATGCCCCGGATCTTGTCGATCTTGTCGTAGACGATCTCGGGGAAGATCAGCTGCTCGCGCAGGCCCAAGGCGTAGTTGCCGCGGCCGTCGAAGCCCCTGGGGGGCACACCCTTGAAGTCGCGCACGCGCGGGAGGGCGACGTTGACGAGCCGATCGAAGAACTCGTACATGCGCGCGCTCCGCAGCGTGACCTTCGCGCCGATCGGCACGTTCTCGCGGAGCTTGAAGTTCGCGATCGACTTCTTCGCGCGCGTGACGAGCGGCTTCTGGCCGGTGATCGTCTGCAGATCGGCGACCGCGAAGTCCATGATCTTCGCGTTGTCGCGCGCCTCGCCCACGCCCATGCTCACCACGATCTTGTCCAGGCGCGGCACCTGGAACGGATTCGTGTAACCGCGCTCCTTCATGAGGGCGGGCAGGATCGTGGCCTTGAACCGGTCCTTCAGACGCGCCGGCTGCTCGCCCGTGGGCTTAGGCCGGGCCTGCGGCGTCGACGGCGCGGCCGGCGCGCCCTTCTTCTCGCGCTTGGGCTGCTGCTGGGCCTTGCCGGCCGGCGCCTTGCCGCCGCCGGCGGGCGCCTTCTGCTGAGCCGCGGGTGCTTTCGCCATGTCTCGCTATCCCTTGTCGACCGACTCGCCGCAGCGCTTGCAGACCCGCGCCTTGCGGCCGTCACCGAGGATCTTGATGCCGGTGCGCACCGCGCGGTCGCACTTGCCGCAGACCAGGAGCACGTTCGAGAGGGACAGCGCGCCCTCGCGCTCGATGATCCCGCCCTGCCGCACCTTCTGCGTGGGCCGCTGGTGCTTCTTGACCATGTTGATCTTCTCGACCACCACGCGGCTCTTTTCGGGGATCACCCGCAGGACCTTCCCGCGCTTGCCGCGCTCGCGGCCCGCGATGACGCCCACGGTGTCGCCCCGTCGCACGTGACTGCCCGCCATGTCAGATGACCTTTTCCTTGACGGCCCTGTCCGTCAAATGACTTCGGGTGCGAGTGAAATGATCTTGGTGAACTGCCGCTCGCGCAGCTCGCGCGCGACCGGTCCGAAGATGCGGGTGCCCACCGGGTTCTCGTCCGCCTTGATCAGCACGACCGCGTTGCGGTCGAACCGGATGTAGGAGCCGTCCTTGCGGCGGACCTCCTTCACCGTACGCACCACCACGGCGCGCGCGACCTCGCCCTTCTTCACGGTCCCGTCGGGCACCGCTTCCTTGACGGCGACGATCACGGTGTCGCCCAGCGAGGCGTACCGCTTGTTGGCGCCGCCCATGACGCGGATGCACTGCACCTTCTTGGCGCCGGAGTTGTCGGCTACGTCGAGCATGGAGCGCGGCTGGATCATGGCCTAGGACACGCGGCTGAGGATCGAGCGGATCCGCCAGCGCTTCTCCTTGGACATCGGGCGCGTCTCCTCGATGAGGACGCGGTCTCCCACCTTGCTCTCGTTGCCCTCGTCGTGCGCCTTCAGCTTCTTCGACATGCGAATGACGCGCTGGTAGATCGGATGGCGGTAGACCCGCTCGATCCGAACCACGCGCGTCTTCTGCATGGCGTCACTCACGACGACGCCTTCCTTCGTTTTGCGCTCACCCACGGCCGTCTATCCTTTCGCCTTGCGCTCGCCGAGCACGGTCTTGGCGCGCGCGAGGTCGCGCCGCGCCTGCCCGATGCGCGACGGATTCTTTGCGACGCCCATGGAGAGCTGGAAGCGGAGGTTGAAGACCTCCTCCGAGAGCTCGCGCACCTTCTCGTCGAGCTCGCCGTCCGACAGATCCCGCCACTTGGCCGCTTTCATGTCCGTCCCCATCCGTCCTTACAGCGCGCGGTGGCGCGTGATGAACTTGGTCTCGATCCCGATCTTCTGCGCGGCGGTCCGGAACGCCTCCTTGGCGATGTCTTCCGTCACGCCCTCCATCTCGTAGAGAATCCGGCCGGGCTTCACGACGGCCACCCACTCCTCCGGGTTGCCCTTGCCCTTTCCCATCCGCGTCTCCGCCGGCTTCTTGGTGACGGGCTTGTCGGGGAAGATCCGGATCCACACCTTGCCGCCCCGCTTGAGGCTGCGGGTGAGCGCCACGCGCGCGGCTTCGATCTGGCGGTTGGTCACCCAGCCCGGCTCGAGCGCTTTCAGCCCGAACTCGCCGTAGGCGAGCGTCGAGCCGCGATACGCCTTGCCGCGCATGTTGCCGCGCTGGGCCTTCCGGTATTTGACGCGCTTGGGCATCAGCATGGTCGGACTCCTACGCCTCCGCGGCCGCGGCGGGGCGCAGCACCTCGCCCTTGAAGATCCAGACCTTCACGCCGATGGTGCCGGCGGTCGTGTGGGCGGTCGCCATGCCGAAGTCGATGTCCGCGCGGAGGGTGTGCAGCGGCACGCGGCCGTCGCGATACCACTCGCGGCGCGCGATCTCACTGCCGCCCAGCCGGCCCGCGCACGCGATCCGGATGCCGTCGGCGCCGAGCCGCAGCGCGGACGTGACGGCCTTCTTCATCGCGCGGCGGAAGGCCACGCGCTTCTGGAGCTGCAGCGCCACGTTCTCCGACACGAGCTGCGCGTCGAGCTCCGGGTGGATGACCTCCTCGATGTTGAGGTAGACCTCCTTGCCCGTGCGCATCTGGAGCTCGTTCTTCAGCTTCTCGACCTCCGAGCCCTTGCGGCCGATGATGATCCCGGGCCGCGCCGTGAAGATCGTGATGCGGCAGCGGTTCGCGGACCGCTCGATGTCCATGCGCGAGATGCCCGCGTGGTAGAGCTGGTCCTTGATGTAGCGCCGGATCTTCACGTCCTCGTGCAGCAGCGCGGCGTAGTTCTTGGTCGCGAACCAGCGCGAGCTCCAGGTGCGGGTCGTGCCGAGACGGAAGCCGATCGGATGTGTCTTCTGGCCCATGTTCTCTCCCTCGGAGGGGGGCTACGCCCCCCTTCCGAAACCTCCCCCCAGGATTGCGCCGGCAAAGCCGGCGCTCGAACGGGCGCGGGTCAGATCAACCACGCGGCTTCCTCGTCTTCGCGGCGGCGGGCGCCCTCTTGGCCGGTGCCTTACGAGCGCGCTTCTCCGCCTTCGGCTCCTCGGCCGCGGCCGGCGCGGGCGTGGTCGCGGGGGCGGCCGTCCGGGGGGCCGCGACTCGCTGGGGCTTGCGCATGTGACGCGGCGGCGCCAGCGGCTGCGCACCGTTGGCTTCGTCCGTGACCCCGATGCTCAGGTGGCTCGTCCGGTGCTTGATGAAGAACGCGCGCCCCATCGCACGCGGCTGCACGCGCTTGAGCGACGGACCGCCGTCCGCGATCGCGTGGTGCACGCGGAGGGCGTCGAGGTCCCGTACCTGGTGGTTGTGCTCCGCGTTCGCGACCGCCGAGCGCAGCACCTTCTCGATGAGGCGGGCGGCGGCGCGCGGCGTGTACTGCAGCGTCGCGAGCGCCTCGCTCACCGAGCGTCCGCGGATCTGGTCGAGGACGAGCCGCGCCTTGCGGGCGGACACGCGGATGAACCGGGCCGTGGCGACGGTCTTCATCCTAGGACTTGCCCGTCGGTGACCCGGACGTCTTCTCGGACGAGCCGTGCGCCTTGAACGTCCGGGTCAGCGCGAACTCGCCGAGCCGGTGCCCCACCATGTTCTCGGTGACGTAGACGGGGATGAACTTCTTGCCGTTGTGCACGGCCAGCGTGTGGCCGACGAACTCCGGCGAGATCGTGGAGCGCCGCGCCCACGTCTTCAGCACCTTCTTCTGGCGGGTGCGGTTGAGCTCGTCGATCCGCTCCATCAGCTTCTCGTCGATGTACGGGCCCTTCTTGAGTGAACGTCCCATCGCGCGCTCCTACTTCTTCCGCCGGGTCAGGATGTCGCGGTCCGACGGCTTCGCGCCGCGACGGGTCTTGTACCCCTTGGTCGGCTTGCCCCACGGGGTCATCGGATGGTTGCCCTTGCCCTTGCCCTCGCCGCCGCCCATCGGGTGGTCGACCGGGTTCATCACGGTGCCGCGCACGGTGGGCCGGAACCCGCGCCAGCGCACGCGCCCCGCCTTGCCGATCGAGACGTTCTCGTGGTCGAGGTTGCCGACCTGGCCGATCGTGGCCATGCACTCGATCGAGACGAACCGCACCTCGCCCGACGGCAGCTTCAGCGTCGCGCGGTCGCCTTCCTTCGCGAGCAGCTGCGCCTGCGTGCCGGCGCTCCGGCACATCTGCGCGCCGCGGCCCGGCTGCAGCTCCACGTTGTGCACGAGGGTGCCCATCGGGATGTTGCGGATCGGGAGCGCGTTGCCCGGCAGGATGTCGGCCTGCGGCCCCGACATGACGGTGTCGCCGACCTTCAGCAGGTGCGGCGCGATGATGTAGCGCTTCTCGCCGTCCTTGTAGAAGAGCAGCGCGAGCCGCGCGGAGCGATTCGGGTCGTACTCGATCGCGGCCACGCGGGCCGGAATGCCGTACTTCTCGCGACGGAAGTCCACCGTGCGGAGCATCCGCTTGTGGCCGCGGCCGCGATGGCGCACGGTGATGCGGCCCGCGTTGTTGCGGCCGCTCGTGCGGCGCTTGGGCTCGAGCAGGCTCTTCTCGGGCGTGTCCTTCGTGATGTCGTCGTTGACGACGTACGAGAGATAGCGCCGCGCGGGCGACGTCGGCTTGACGGTGCGGATCGGCATGGCGCTACGCCCCCTCCACGAGCTCGATCGTGTGTCCGGGCGCGAGCGTCACGATCGCCTTCTTCCAGTCGGCGCGCCGGCCCTGGTGCTTCCCCATGCGCTTCATCTTTCCTTCGAACGACGCGGTGCGGACGTCCGCCACCTTGACGTTGAAGACCTGCTCGATCGCCGTGCGGATCTCCACCTTGTTGGCGTCGGGCCGCACGCGGAAGGTCACGGTGTTGTGCTCTTCCTTCTGACGCATGCTCTTCTCGGTCATCAGCGGGCGGATGATGATGTCGCGGGCGGGACGGCTCATCGCGCGAGGGCCTCCTCCAGCGCCACGAGCGCGCCGCGTTCGAACACCACCTGCCGCGCCTGCATGAGCTGGTACGCGGACACGTGCCCCGGCGTGGTCACGGTCAGCCACGGCACGTTGCGCGCGGCGCGCCGCACCGGCTCCGCCATCTCGCTCACCACGACGAGCGTGCGCTGCGGCGTGGCGCCGAGCGTCGCGAGCTGCGACACGAGCGACTTCGTCTTGCCGTCGCCGGCGCCGAGCGCCTCCACCACCGTGACTTCGTTCGACGTCACGCGCGCGGCCACCGCGCAACGCAGCGCCTCGCGGCGCATCTCGCGCGGCATCGCCTTGTCGTAGCTGCGCGGCGTGGGGCCGAACGGCTTGCCGCCGCCCTTCCACTGCGTGGCGCGAATGGAGCCCTGGCGCGCGCGGCCGGTGCCCTTCTGCTTCCACGGCTTCTTGCCGCCGCCCGACACCTCGCTGCGGCCCTTGGTGTCGTGCGTGCCGACGCGCCGGTCGGCCAGCTCGCGGACGACCGCCTGGTGCAGGAGCGGGACGTTGACCTCGCCGCCGAAGACGTCGGCCTTGAGGTCGAGGCTGCCGCTCTGCTTGCCCGTGTTGTCGAGGACCTTGAGGCTCGCCATCATTTCTTTTCCGCGGCCTTCGCCGCCTTGGTGGTCTTCACGCTCTTGCGAACCATCACCAGCGAGCCGTTGGCGCCGGGGACGGCCCCGCGGATCAGCACCAGGTTCTGCTCGGGCAGCACGCGCACGACGGGCAGGTTGGCGATCGTCATGCGGTCGTTGCCCATGCGCCCCGGCAGCTTGTGGCCCGGCCACACGCGCGACGGATCGGACGAGGCGCCGATCGAGCCCGGCGCGCGATGGAACATGGAGCCGTGGGTCGCCTCGCCGCCCTTCCAGTTGTGGCGCTTCACCCCGCCCTGGAAGCCGCGGCCCTTCGTGACCCCGACCACGTCGACGAGCTCGCCCGGGGCGAAGATGTCCACGCTGAGCGTCTGGCCGACCGTGTACTCGCCGAGCTTCTCCGCGGCGCCCTTGTCGAGCCGCAGCTCGCGGATCACGCCGACGGCGCCCACGCCGAGCTTCTTGAAGTGGCCCTGCATCGGCTTGGTCACGTTCTTCTTCTTCGCCTCGAAGCCGAGCTGGAGCGCGTCGTAGCCGTCCGTCGCCTTCGTACGCACCGCCGTCACCGTGCAGGGACCGGCCTGGATCACCGTGACCGGCACGTGACTGCCGTCGTCGGCGAACACCTGCGTCATCCCGACCTTGCGCCCGAGGAGCCCTTCCTTGCGTGCCATGTCGTTCCTTAGAGCTTGATCTCGACGTCGACGCCCGCGGGCAGGTCGAGCTTCATCAGCGAATCGACCGTTTGCGGCGTGGGATCGACGATGTCGAGCAGACGCTTGTGGGTGCGCATCTCGAACTGCTCGCGCGAGGTCTTGTCGACGTGGGGCGAGCGGAGCACCGTCCACCGGTTGATGATGGTGGGCAGGAGCACCGGCCCCGACACGCGCGCCCCGGTGCGGCGCACGGTCTCGACGATCTCCTTCACCGAGCGGTCGAGCAGGTGATGGTCGTACGCCTTGAGGCGGATGCGGATCTTCTGATCGGTGACGACAGTCGCCATGTCTTAGCCTTCGATCTCCGTCACGACGCCGGCGCCCACGGTCCGTCCGCCCTCGCGGATGGCGAACCGCAGCTCCTTCTCCATCGCGATCGGCATGATCAGCTCGATCGACATCGTCACGTTGTCCCCCGGCATCA
>Ga0194131_10000696_pt1 | contig 57124 bp, 47 predicted proteins | sample TA2KigO120mmetaG_FD_148631 | JGI IMG/M metagenome (GOLD analysis project Ga0194131, IMG submission 148631) | Freshwater microbial communities from Lake Tanganyika, Tanzania - TA2015053 Kigoma Offshore 120m | ecosystem: Environmental > Aquatic > Freshwater > Lake | place: Tanzania: Lake... | reverse complement strand
TCGAGGCCGCACCGCCGGCCGCACGTCCCGAGCCGGCCGACGCTCCGGCCGCACGTCCCGAGCCGGCCGACGCTCCGGCCGCACGTCCCGAGCCGGCCGACGCGCAAGCCTCGGCCGTCGCCGACACCACCATCCGCGTCGACGTCCACCTCCTCGACAAGCTCATGAACCTCGTCGGCGAGCTCGTCCTCGCCAGAAACCAGATCCTCCAGTTCACCTCCACCCAGGACGACTCCGCCTTCGTCGCCGCCTCCCAGCGCCTCAACCTCATCACCACCGAGCTGCAGGAGGGCGTCATGAAGACCCGCATGCAGCCCATCGGCAACATCTGGTCCAAGTTCCCGCGCGTCGTCCGCGACGTCGCCCTCGCCTGCGGCAAGCACGTCCGCGTCGAGATGGAAGGCCGCGACACCCAGCTCGACAAGACCATCATCGAGGCCATTAAGGATCCCCTCACCCACGTCGTCCGCAACGCCGTCGACCACGGCATCGAGTCCCCGGACGGCCGCGCCGCCGCCGGCAAGTCCCCCGAGGGTCGCCTCTTCCTCCGCGCCTTCCACGAGGGCGGACAGGTCAACATCGAGATCTCCGACGACGGCGGCGGCATCGACCCCGAGAAGCTCAGAAACAAGGCCCTGCAGCGCGGCCTCGTCCACCCAGACCAGCTCGCCCGCATGGGCGAGCGCGATCTCCCCGGCCTCATCTTCCTCCCCGGCTTCTCCACCGCAGAGGAGGTCACCAACGTCTCCGGCCGCGGCGTCGGCATGGACGTCGTGAAGACCAACATCGAGAAGATCGGCGGTACCGTCGACATCCACAGCAAGGTCGGCCTCGGCACCACCCTGAAGATCAAGATCCCGCTCACCCTCGCCATCATCCCGGCCCTCGTCGTCACCAGCCGCGGTGAGCGCTACGCCATCCCTCAGGTCAGCCTCCTCGAGCTCGTCCGCCTCGAGCCAGAGCAGGCCAGGCGCGCCATCGAGAGCATCCACGGCGCCCCCGTCTACCGCCTCCGTGGCAACCTCCTCCCCCTCGTCCACCTCGCTCGCGAGCTCGGCCAGGACGACGCCGCCGGCACCGACGACCGCGCCGTCAACCTCGTTGTCCTCCAGGCCGACGGCCGCCAGTTCGGCCTCGTCGTCGACGGCATCAACGACACCGAGGAGATCGTCGTCAAGCCCCTCGGCAAGCAGCTCAAGGGCCTCTCCACCTTCGCCGGCGCCACCATCATGGGCGACGGCAGGGTCGCCCTCATCCTCGACGTCCTCGGACTCGCGCAGCACGCGCACGTCGTCTCCGAGGTCCACGATCGCGCCATCGCCGAGAAGCCCGCCGCCGACGCCGACCACGACGCCGACCACGACGCCGCCCGGCTCCGCACCCTGCTCCTCCTCGGCACCGGCGAATCAGGCCGCCTCGCCGTCCCCCTCGACCTCGTCGACCGCCTCGAGGAGATCCCAGCAGATGCCGTCGAGCGCTCCGCCGAGCAGGAGGTCGTCCAGTACCGCGGCCAGATCCTCCCTCTCGTATGGCTCTCCGACACGCTCGGCCTGCCCCGTCCGCCCGTCGCGACGGAGCCGCTGCAGGTCGTCGTCTCGACGACGCGCGACGGACTGACGGCCGGCATCGTCGTCGAGCGCATCCTCGACATCGTCGAGGACAGGCTCGAGATCCGCCGCGGCGTGGAGCGCAGCGGCCTGCTCGGATCGGCCGTGATCCAGGACAAGGTCACCGACCTCGTCGACGTGCACGGCATCGTCGCCGGGGCCTGCCCGACCTTCGAGAACGCGGCCTGAGGAGGACGAGCCATGGCGACCGCACGACAGCTGACGACGTTCCATCTCGACGGTCTCCAGTTCGGGATCGAGGTCGAGCGGGTGCAGGAGATCATCCGCTGGCAGCCGATGACCCGCGTGCCGCTCGCCTCCCCCGTCGTGCGGGGGCTGATCAACCTGCGCGGCCAGATCGTCACCGCGATCGACCTGCGCGAGCGACTGGGGATGCCGGCACGCGAGAACGAGCTGCTGCCGACCAACGTCGTCGTGCGCACCGACGACGGCGTGGTGAGCCTGCTCGTCGACGAGATCGGCGACGTCCTCGAGATCGACGACGAGACCTTCGAGCAGCCGCCCGAGACCGTCCGCGGAACGACACGCGAGCTCGTCCGCGGCGTCTACCAGCTGCGCGACAAGCTCCTGCTCGTGCTCGACACCGAGCGCGCGCTGCACATCGCCGGCGCCGGCGCGGACCGCGACGCATGACCCGACGCGGCACCGGATTCCATCCAGGACACAGGGACGCACCTCGAGCCCGGGAACGACGACGAACATGTTGAAGAATCTGAAGATCGGAACGAAGCTCCTTCTGCGCATCGGCGTGCTCATCGTGGGCCTGCTCGGCTTCATGGCCTACGCGTACTGGAACCGCAGCGTCGTGCAGGTCGGCGGCCCCCTCTACGCGGAGGTTGTCGAGGGCAAGGACCTGATCGCCGACATCCTGCGGCCGCCCGCGTACCTGATCGAGCCGTACCTCGTGACGGTCGAGATGCTGACCGCCTCCCCGGATGCCCTGCCGAAGCTGGTCGAGCGCGGCAAGGCGCTCCAGGCAGAGTACGCCGCACGACACGCGTTCTGGGAGCAGACGCTGGAGCCCGGGCGTCTGCGCGACGTCTTCCTCGACGAGTCCTACGCCCCCGCGGTGGAGTTCTTCGAGATCCGCGACCGCGAGTTCGTGCCGGCGATCCTCGCCGGCGATCGCGGGAAGGCCGGGGCGATCCGGTCCGGCGCGCTGCGCGAGAGGTACGAGGCGCACCGCGCGAAGATCGACGAGACCGTCAAGCTCGCGCAGACGCAGGCCGTGGCCAGCGAAGAGAACGCCGCGACGGCGATTCGCCACGGCAGCTGGGTCTTCTTCGCCGCCGTGGCGGGACTCCTGCTGGTCGCAGCGCTGCTCGGCAGCAACATCTCGGGCGGGATCACCAGGCCGCTCGCGGAAACCGTCACGGTGCTCGAGGCCGTGGCGCAGGGCGACCTGACCAGGCACCTGGACGAGCACAGCACCGACGAGATGGGCACGCTCGCGCGCGCGACCAATCGGGCGGTCGCGAGCATGCGTGCGACCATCGCGTCGATCGCCGAGAACGCCCAGGCGCTCGCCGGCGCGTCCGAGGAGCTCGCGTCGGTCAGCACGCAGATGAGCGGCAACGCCGAGGAGACCTTCGCGCAGGCGAGCGTGGTGTCGGCGGCTTCGGAGCAGGTGAGCCGCAACATTCAGACGGTCTCCACCGGCGCCGACGAGATGAACGCGAGCATCAAGGAGATCGCGAAGAACGCGACCGAGGCCGCGCGCGTCGCGACCGCCGCCGTTGCCGCGGCGGAGTCCACCAACGCGACCATGGAGCGCCTGGGCGACTCGAGCACCGAGATCGGCAAGGTGATCCGCGTGATCACGTCGATCGCCGAGCAGACCAACCTGCTCGCGCTCAACGCGAGGATCGAGGCCGCGCGCGCCGGCGAGTCGGGCAAGGGCTTCGCGGTGGTCGCGAACGAGGTGAAGGAACTCGCGAAGGAGACCGCGAAGGCGACCGAGGACATCAGCCGGAAGATCCAGGCGATCCAGACAGATGCGACCAGCGCCGTCACGGCGATCGCCGACATCGGGACCATCATCACGCAGATCAACGACATCTCGAACACCATCGCGAGCGCAGTCGAGGAGCAGAGCGCCACCACCAACGAGATCGGCCGCAACGTCGCCGAGGCGGCGAAGGGCAGCTCCGAGATCGCGCAGAACATCACCGGCGTCGCGCAGGCCGCGGCGAGCACCAACAGCGGGGCCAACGACGCGCAGCAGGCGGCGAGCGAGCTCGCGCGGATGGCGTCCGACCTGCAGAGCCTGGTCGGCGGATTCAAGTTCAAGCGTGAGGGTGCGATGCAGCCGCGTTCGGCTGCGAAGCGGGACGACGTCGCGACCAACGGCGCCGCCGGACACTGGCTGGGCGACTCCGCCTCGGATGCGCCCCTCGCGCACGGCGTCGCCTGATCCCGAGCGCCGCACTCGAGAGGAAGGAAGGGAAGATGGTTCGCGCACTGGTGATCGACGACTCGCGGGCGTTGCGCTCGCTCACGGGACGCATGCTCTGCGACCTCGGCTTCGAGGTCGTCGAGGCGTGCCACGGCAAGGACGCGCTCGAGCGTCTCCGTGAGGGCACGCCGCCCACGATCGCGCTCGTGGACTGGAACATGCCCGAGAGGAACGGCCTCGACTTCGTGCGCTCGCTGCGCCGGGACGACACGTACAAGGACGTGCTCGTCATGATGGTCACCACCGAAACCGAGGCCACGCAGATGATCTCCGCACTCGGCGCGGACGCGAACGAGTACCTGATGAAGCCCTTCACCCGCGGGGCCCTGATCGAGAGGCTCGACCTGCTGAGCATCGATCACGCGTGACATCATGGGCAAGATCCGTGTCCTGGTCGTCGACGACGCGGTCGTCATCCGACGACTGCTCGGCGACTGCCTCGCCGGCGACGCCGAGATCGAGGTGGTCGGCGCGGCGGCGAACGGACGCATCGCGCTCGCCAAGATCCCGCAGGTCAACCCGGACGTCGTCACGCTGGACGTCGAGATGCCGGAGATGAACGGCCTCGAGACGCTGATCGAGATCCGGAAGACGCACCCCCGCCTGCCGGTGATCATGTTCAGCACGCTCACCGAGCGCGGCGCGGCGGCCACGCTCGACGCGCTCAGCGCCGGCGCGAACGACTACGTCACGAAGCCCTCGAACTGCGGCAGCGTGACGGTCGCGATGCAGCGCGTGCGCGACGACCTCGTCCCCAAGATCCGGCAGCTCACGGGACGCGCGATCGCCGCGGACGCTCCGGCGGGGGCGAGGCGCGACGGCGCGGGCTCCTCCCTCGCGAAGGTCGCGCCCGTGGTGCCCCTGCAGCGGCGGCCGGCAGTGCCCCGCGGCACCGCACCGATCGCGGTGGCCGCGATCGGAGTCTCCACGGGCGGACCGAACGCGCTCGCCGAACTCGTGCCACAGCTTCCGGGCGACCTGCCGGTACCGGTCGTGATCGTGCAGCACATGCCGCCGCTCTTCACCCGCCTCCTCGCCGAGCGCCTCGACGAACGCTCCGGCCTGCACGTGCGCGAAGGTGCCGCAGGCGACGTTCTCGTGCCCGGCAGGGTGTACCTCGCGCCCGGCGGCCACCACATGACCGTGGTGCGCAACGGGCCGCGCGTCCAGCTCGCGCTGAACGACGATCCGCCCGAGAACTCCTGCCGCCCCGCGGTGGACGTCCTCTTCCGCAGCGTCGTCGCGACGTACGGGGCGGGTACGCTCGGCGTGATTCTCACCGGCATGGGACAGGATGGCCTGCGCGGCTGCGAGCTCGTGCGCGACGCCGGCGGACAGGTGCTGGCGCAGGACGAGGCGACCAGCGTCGTCTGGGGGATGCCCGGCTTCGTCGCGCGCGCGGGCCTCGCCGAAAGGATTCTTCCACTGAAATCGATCGCGACGGAGATCACGAACCGCGTGCGCAGCAGCCGCGGCGCCACCGCCGCGCTCCGCCAGGCCCCGATGAAGGGATCCGGCGCCAGATGAGCCTCAGCGCCACAGACTTCGAGTACGTCCGGAATCTCGTGAAGGAACGCTCGGCGATCATTCTCGAGCCGAGCAAGACCTACCTCGTCGACTCCCGATTGACCCCGATCGTCCGCAAGCAGAACCTCGGCTCGCTCGGCGATCTGGTCGCGCGACTGCGCAACGAGCGCTTCGGCGAGCTGCACCGCAGCGTGATCGAGGCGATGACCACGAACGAGACGTCGTTCTTCCGCGACGTGCACCCGTTCGAGGTCTTCAAGAAGAAGATCCTGCCCGACCTGATCGCGAAGCGCTCGGGCGAGCGCGCCCTGACGGTATGGTGCGGCGCCTGCTCGAGCGGCCAGGAGCCGTACTCGATCGCGATGCTGATGCGGGAGAGCTTCCCCGAGCTCGCCGCCTGGCGGACGCAGATCATCGCGACCGACCTCTCGACGGAGATCCTCGACCGCGCGAAGCGCGGCACGTTCTCGCAGCTCGAGGTGAACCGCGGCCTGCCGGCGCCGATGCTGGTGCGCTACTTCACGCGCAACGGGCCTGAGTGGCAGGTCTGCGATCAGGTGCGGAAGATGATCACCTTCCGCGAGCTCAACCTGATCGATGCGTGGCCGAGCATGCCGCGTGCGGACGTGGTCTTCCTGCGCAACGTGCTCATCTACTTCGACATCCCGACCAAGAAGAGCATCCTGGCGAAGGTCCGTCAGGTGATGCGGCCGGAGGGCTACCTCTTCCTGGGTGGCGCCGAGACTACGATGAACCTGGACGACGCGTTCGAGCGCATGCAGTTCGACAAGACGGGCTGCTACCGCATTCGCGACGCAGCCGAACGAAGGCCGGGACATGCCACCGCTTGAGGAGCAGATCACCGAGATCACCCGGATGGTGTTCGACACCGTCCTCGACCTCGACGCCGTGCCCGCGGACGGCTCCTCGCCGTTCGCCGGCGCCGCCGGCATGCTCGCCGGTGCGGTGCGCATCACGGGCGCCTTCGAGGGCGTGGTGACCGTCGCGTGCTCGTCGCAGCTCGCGAGCCACGCGGCCGCGATCCTGTTCGACGTGCCCGACGGTGCCGCGACCGAGAGCGACACGCGGGACGCGCTGTCGGATGTGGTGAGCATCACCGGCGGCAACCTGAAGCCGCTGGTCCCGGGACCGAGCACGCTCTCGCTGCCGCTGGTCGCCGCGGGCTCCGCGGCGCCGCAGCTCGTCGACGCCCGTCTGCTCGGCCGGGTGCGCTTCGACTGCATGGGCCAGCCCGTCGAGGTGGCGCTCCTCGAGCGCACGCCGTGCTGACGTCCGCGGCCGCTTCGCCGGCCACGAGGCCCGCATCCGCAGCGCATCCGGTCTGACGCCCGCACCGGCTCCGCCGGCCACGAGGGCCGAGACCGCCGGGCCTCGTCCGACGGGCAGCGCGCCGCCTGGCCGAATCCGGGCCCGACCCTTGCGGCCGCGCCGGGATTCCGCTTCGCATCTGCGCGCATGTCGCTGCTGCTGAGCTGCCAGGGGATCGGCAAGGCGTACGGCGCGGCGCCGCTGTTCTCCGACCTGTCGTTCGGCCTCTTCGAGGGCGATCGCGCGGGACTCGTCGGACCGAACGGCAGCGGCAAGTCGACCCTGATGAAGATCCTCGCCGGGCTCGAGTCGCCGGACTCCGGAACCGTGTCGCCGCGGCGTCAGGTGAAGCTCGCGTACGTCGCGCAGCACGAGGAGTTCCCGACGGGTCGGACGGTCGAGGAGATCGTCGACGCAGCCCTCGCCGGCGAGCAGGTGAACGACGTCGAGCGCCACCAGCGCATCGCCGTGATCCTCGGCAAGATGGGCTTCCCCGACGCTTCGGCGCGCGTCGAGACGCTGTCGGGCGGCTGGCGGAAGCGGCTCTCGATCGCGTGCGCGCTGGTCGTCGCCCCGGACGTCGTGCTGCTCGACGAGCCGACCAACCACCTCGACCTCGACGGCATCCTGTGGCTGGAGCGCCTGCTGCGCGCCGAGACCTTCGCCTGGCTCGCGGTCAGCCACGATCGCGCGTTCCTGTCGAACGTCGCGAACCGCATCCTCGAGCTGAACCGCCGCCACCCCGGCGGGCTGCTCGACTCGCACGGCACGTACCCCGAGTTCCTGGTGCGCAAGGCCGAGCTGCTCGAGGCGTTCGAGCGCCACGAGGACGCGCTCGCGAACCGCGTGCGGCGCGAGATCGAGTGGCTGAAGCGCGGACCCAAGGCGCGCACCACGAAGTCGCAGGCGCGCATCGACGAGGCCGAGCGCCTGAAGGACGAGCTCCGCGACGTACGCGAGCGCGGACGCGAGCGCACCGCGGCGATCGACTTCAGCGCGTCGGACCGGAGGACGCGGCGCCTCGTCGTGGTCGAGGGACTGGTCAAGCACTACGGCGAGCGCTCGATCCTGTCCGGCCTCGACCTCGTGATCACCGCCGGCATGCGGCTCGGGCTCATGGGCCCCAACGGCAGCGGCAAGTCGACCCTTCTGAAGCTCCTCGCCGGCGAGGTCGCACCCGACGCCGGGACGATCACGCCCGCCGACGACCTGCGCGTCGTCTACTTCGACCAGGACCGCGAGCAGCTCGACCCGTCGGTCACGCTCAAGCGCACGCTCGCGCCCGACGGCGACCAGGTGATCTACCGCGACCGCCCGCTGCACGTCGCGACCTGGGCGAAGCGCTTCCTGTTCGGCAGCGAGATGCTCGAGATACCGGTGGGGCGCATGTCCGGCGGCGAGCGCGCGCGCGTGCTGATCGCGCGCCTCATGCTGCGCCCCGCGGACCTGCTGATCCTCGACGAGCCCACCAACGACCTCGACCTCGAGACCCTCGAGGCGCTGGAGGAGAGCCTGCTGGACTTCCCCGGCGCGCTGGTGCTGGTCACGCACGACCGTTTCCTCTTCGACCGCGTCTCGACCACCGTGCTCGCCCTCGACGGCCGCGGCGGCGCCGCGCGCTTCGCGAACGCCGCGCAGGCGATGGAGGCGCGGCGCGCGGCGGAAGACGAGGCGCGGGCGCAGGCGTCCGACGAGCGCCGCGAAGCGCCGGCCAGCCGTGCGAAGGCCGCGCCGGCCGTCAAGCGCCTGTCCTACAACGAGCAGCGCGAGTGGGACGCGATGGAGGATCGCATCCTGCATGCGGAAGCCGCGCTCGAGGCGGCGCAGCAGGCGGCGGCCGACCCCGCGGTCGCGAGCCGCGCCGACGAGCTGGCCGCGCGCTACCGTGCGCTGCAGGACGCGCAGGACGCGGTCGACCGCCTGTACGCGCGCTGGGCCGAGCTCGAGGCCAAGGGCGGCGCGGCGCGCCGCTGACGAAGCCGCGCTGGCGCCGAGCCGCCGCCGACCGGGGAACTCAGGCGTCGCGCCACAGCCGGCCGCGCGCGCGCACCGGGTCGAGCAGGCTCAGGTCGTTGTCCGGCATCGCGAACCCCTTCGGGTGCGGCGGGCGCGGCTCGAGGTCGAGCGCGGCGATGACGCGCTCCTCGACGTAGTACGTCGTGTAGGCGAGGAACATGAGGCTCGGCACGAAGCCGGCGTCGACCGCCGCGACGTCGTTCAGCACCGCGAGGCGGTCGGCGTCGCGGAGCGCCACGTAGTCGGCCGCACCGCGCCTGCGCGCCTGCTCGTCGCACGCGGCGAGCCCGCCGACGAGGCCCAGGTCGAGGCCCGGCAGCAGGCGGATCACGCCGGCGCAGCGCTCGCCGTGCGCGACGAAGCCGGCGCCGGGGAGGCGTCCGTCGGCGCTCGGCGGGATCACCTGGTCGAGGACGGCGGCGAGCGTGTCGAGCTCGTGTGCGGAGAACTGGTGGACGTCGGTCGTCATGGTGACGCTCCGCTCACTCGAAGAGGCTGGCGAGGTTCTTCTTCATGGCGTCGGCGACGTGCAGGGCCAGCGCCTGGATCGTGTTGGTCGGGTTCACCGCGCCGGCGGTCGGGAAGATGCTGCCGTCGATGATGAACAGGTTCTTGACGTCGTGACAGCGGCCCCACTCGTTCACGACCGAGGTCTTCGGGTCGCGGCCCATGCGCGCGGTGCCCATCAGGTGCCAGCCGGCGACGCGCAGCAGCGGCTCCTCGATGACCTTCCGCGCCCCGGACGCCTCGAGCACCTCCTTCGCGCGCAGGAGGCCGTGCGCCATGAGCTTCCGGCTGTTCTCGCCGAGCCGGTAGCTGATCTTCGGCGCCGGGATGCCGTTCGCGTCCTTCAGTTCGGGGTCGAGCGTGATGCTGTTGCACTCCTCGGGCAGGTCTTCGCCGATGACGACCATGCCCGCGGTGCGATCGAACAGATCCGCGTACGCGCGGTGGTGATCCCGTCCCCACGGGATCGCACCCCAGCCCATGCCCGTGAGCGCGGTGAACATCGGGCCGAGACCGCGCAGGATCTCGAACGAGTAGCCGCGCACGAAGTCCCGCTTCGGATCGGTCTCGTAGAACTCCTGGCTCATGATGCAGCAGCCGATCGCCCCCTTGTAGCCCTCGAGCGGCTCGTCGAAGACGCCGGTCGCCATCGCGTAGGGGTGGAACATCAGATTCTTCCCGACGAGGCCGCTGCGGTTCGCGAGCCCGTCGGGGAAGTCCTTCGACTTCGAGTTCAGCAGCAGGCGCGGCGTGCCGATGCCGTTGCACGCGAGCACGACGACGTGCGCCTTCTGGCGCTGCTCGCGGCCGTTCTCGTCGTACCAGATGACGCCGTCGGCGAGGCCGTCGGCACCGAGCGTGATCTCGCGCACGCGGGCGCGCGTCCGGATGCGCACCCCGTTGCGGAGCGCGACCGGCCAGTAGGTGACGTCGGAGCTCGACTTGGCACCCTGCGCGCAGCCGGCGATGCACGTACCCGCGTTGATGCAGGCGCCCCGGCCCTCGTAGTCCTCGCTGATGATCGCCGAGTCCGACGGCCACCAGTGCCAGCCGAGCCGGTTGAAGCCGCGCGCCAGGGTGTCGCCGAGCCGGCCGAGCGGCAGCGGCGGCAGCGGCGGGCGTTTCGGCGGGTCGCTGGGGTACGCCGGATCGCCGGCGAGTCCGGACACGCCGGTCATGCGCTCGTTGAGGTCGTACCACGGCGCGAGATACCGGTAGTCGAGCGGCCAGTCGGTCGCGACGCCGTCGAGCGACCGCACGCGAAAATCCGACGGGTGCAGGCGCGGGAAGTGCGCCGCGAACAGGATCGTGCTGCCGCCGACCGCGTTGAACATCGACGCCGCGATCGGCGACTCGGAATCGTTCACCGGGTAGTCGGCCGCGAGCTTGCGGTCGTTCGGGCTGAAGCCGAAGTCGCCGAGCCGGCGCAGCTCCCAGTCGGTCGCGTTGCTCGGGTAGTCGCCGGACTTCACCCAGTCGCCCTGCTCGAGGCAGAGGATGTTCATGCGCGTCTCGGCGAGGCTCCACGCGAGCGCCGCGCCGGACGCGCCGGCGCCGATGATCAGGACGTCGACCGGCTCTTCGGACATGGCTTCGTTCACTCCCTGCGCGAGAGCGGCACCGGCGCGTGGCGCCGGTGCGTCCCGCGTCCGGCCTCAGGACTTGCCGGCCTTCTTCTTCGCCTTCTTCTTCGCCTTCTCCTTGGCGGTGAGCTTCGGCTTGTTGGTGGTCGCTTTCTTCTGCTCGCCCTTGGGCATGACGGCCTCCTCCGCCGCGACGGTGCGTCGCGAACTCTGCGAGCAGTTGTCGCGCAAAGCCGGCGGACGCGCAAAGGATGCGCGTTCCGCTGCGGGCGCGCTCGTGCTCAGTCCGCGCGGGCGCGCAGGTCGCGCGCGGTGCTCGCCCGCGCGGTCGAGAACGTCGCCTCCCAGCAGGCACCGCCGGGGTGCATCGTCTGCACGCGCACGGGAAGCGCGAGCGGCAGCGACGGTGCGCCAGCCGGGCCGGCGGTGGCGAACCACGAGCCGACAGCCTGCACCGTGATCGCGCTGCGCCCGGCGTCGCCCGGCACGAGGCGCGCCGTGCGGACGCCGTCCGGCGTCCCCCTGCGGTCGCGGAAGAGGAACCCGCCGGACGCGGTCGCGTGCCAGCAGTCACCGCGCGGGCAGGCCCAGGTGTTGCCCGCGGGGATGAGCGCCGCGAGGATCGGCTGTGGCCGCGCCGAGGCGTCGAAGACACAGGTGACGTACGGGGTGCGCGTCGTGGGATCACCCAGCGCCGCGGCGGGGGTCGCGGCACCGCGCGCGTAGCGCCACACCAGCGTGTCGCGTCCCGGCGCCGTCGAGTCGAGCAGCCGCAGGGTCGACGCACCCGGCGCTTCGGACGCGAGACAGTCCGCGCGCGGCCCGGATGGGCAGGCCGGTGCGGCGCTCGGGTCGGTGCCGGCGGCAACCTCGTCGCCGTCGCCGACGCCGTCACCGTCGCTGTCGGGGTCGTCAGGGTCCGTCCCCAGAGCGGTCTCGGCCCGCTCGGGCAGCAGGTCGCCGTCGCGGTCGGCGGCGCGCACCACGGCGAGGTTGTTGCCGTTGGCCCGCTCCGAGGGCACGTACGAGGAGAGCTCGACGCTCTCGTCGAACAGCAGCCAGTCGAAGCCGTTGCCGACCGGGTTGTTGAGCAGCGCGACGCCGTCGCCGGCGGCGACCGGATCGTGGCGCGCCATGGTGGCCGAGCCGCCGCCGTCGAGGTTCAGCCCCTCGTGGGCGCCGAAGTGCGCGAGCCACGCACCGACCTCGGCGGTGGTGGCGCCCTGGCTCGCGTGCCGGCGTCCGTCGATCACCAGCAGGTAGGCGTGGCGCGCGTCGGCGGAGAGGCCGATGCCGGTGCGCGGGTGCCGGTCGGTACCGCCGGGCAGCACCGCGCCGTCGTCGAGCACGAAGCCGAAGCCGCTCACCGCGACCGCGACCCCCGTGAGGTCCGCGAGCCCCGGAGTGATCGCCATGCTGCCGTCGTCGAACACGACGAACGACGGCTCGCCGCTCGGCGGCGACACCACGACGCTGTCCGACACCGCGAGGCCGAGCAGGTCGGTCGGCGACTCCTGCGCGAACGGCGCGGGCCACGGCTGGAAGGCATCGCCGTTGATCGCCGCCACCGCGTCGCGCCCCGCGGCACGGTTCTCGCGGACGAAGTTCCGCGTCGTCTTGCGGATGGTCTCGGTCGTGCCCGGAACCCAGCCGGGGGCCCGGCCGGTGGTCGCGAACTCGACCCAGGGATTCGCGCCGTCCACGCGCAGGCAGTGCACGTCGAGACGCCGCGGCACGGTCACCGACACCTTCGCGAACAGGACGCCGGGCGCGATCTCCGTCGCCTGCGACCAGTCGTGGGAGCCGGACTGCGCGCGTGCGGCAGCGGCCGGCAGGGCCAGCGCCAGCGCGAGCAGGGCGCACGCCAGCGAACGGGCGCGCGCGGGGGAGGAGCCACGCGTCACGCCGACCTCAGACCCGACGCGCCTCGGCCGTCGAGCGGAGCGGCGTGCCGTCGCGGCGCGCGATGGGACGCGTCACCGAGCGCGAGCCGGCGCCGAAGGTCGGCAGCCACACCGAGTGCCGTCCCGCGCCGCCGGCGACGATGATCATCAGGTACTCCGGCTTGCGGAACATCGGCAGCGCATCTGCGTCGGGAAAGTGGTTGTTGCCCGAGCCCGGCATGCCGAACATGCCGGCACTCTGCCACTGCACGCGAGGGATGCGCGCGTGCTCGAAGAGGTGCCGGCGGATCTTCGTCTTGTCGTAGCCGTCGCGGGCGAGGATCGAGGCGTGCTCCGGGCCGAGGCAGAGGATCGGCTCGCCGTAGAGGTAGGCGTTGTTGGTGCCGATCGCGGCGATCGAGCTGCAGATCATCGTCAGGATGCCGTCGGACGTGTTCGAGATGTGGTCGTTCAGGTTGTGCGGGTTCTCGCACGCGCCGATCGTGACCGTGCTGACCTCGGGTGCGAAGCCGCGCTCGACGTGCAGCGGCTGCCACGGGTTCTCCTCCTCGTTCTCCGCGATGCAGAACGAGTACTTCGACGGCATGCCGTGCGTCGCACGGTCGAGCACGCCGGGCGCGCCGCCGCCGACGTTGATCAGCGCGAGCCGGATCGCGCGACCGATCGTCGCGTTGGCGCGGAAGCCCTGCCCGAACACGTTGTAGCGCGCGTTGATGCCGAGCTCCGCCGCGAGCGGACCGTTGACGATGACCAGGGGCGCGCACGGGTGCGTGGTCGCCTGCACCGCGTACAGGTTGAACTTCTCCTCGAGCATCGCCTGGATCGCGGCGATCACGACCGGGAAGTACGCGGGCGTGCAGCCCGCCATCACCGCGTTGATCGCCAGCGTCTCGATGGTCGCGACGCCCCACTTCGGCCCCATGAGGCCGAGCTCGTCGGACGGCTCGAAGTCGGTGGCGGCCAGCATGCGCGCGACGCGCTCCGACGTCGGCGGGACGATCGGCAGACCGTCGGTCAGGCCCTGCTCGTGGAACCAGTCCTCGATCGCGTCGAGGTCGTCGTCGAGCGCGATGCGGCGGGCGTCCGACACGGCGTCAGGCGGCCGGCTGCACCGCGCCGCCGGACGGGTCCGCGATGCACACGTCGTCGACGCAGGTGGCGCTCTGCTTCAGGCGCGTCTGCGCGAGGCGGTGGTAGAGCGGGCGGTACTGCGCGTCGAGCTCGCTCGCGTCGCGCGTCAGGATCGCGACGATCTCGTCGGCGATGCGCTCGGCCTTGGTGCGCACCTCGTGCGGGCGGTTGTCGGCGAGCGGGTGCGGGATCACCGCCAGCGGCAGCCCGCCCATGCCCTTGGCGACGGATTCGGCGCGCGCGAGTGGCGCGAACTCGTCGGTGCACAGCAGCACGCTCGGGATGCCCTTCCCTTCCAGCACGACCGCGTCGTGCAGGCTCCACGACGTGCACGAGCCGCAGTCGGCCATGCCGGTCAGCACCGCGGAGCAGGTCTCGAGCTCGGCGAGGAACTCCGGCGGCACGGGCACGGCCGCACCCTTCTCGCCGTAGATCGCCTCGAAGTCGCCGAAGCGCTCGTGCAGCAGGCGCTCGATCTCCTGCAGGAGCAGCGTCGCGTTGGCCTTCTTGTTGGACAGGAAGCCGATGCGCGTGCGCGCGAGCTTGCCGTTCCGATTCGCGAGCGGCTGCTCGGTCACGCGCAACGCCCCGCGGGGGTCGAGAACCTCGATCGTCTGCATGCCGGAGGGATACCGCCCGCCGGATCCCTCGGTCAATCTGCCAGCTGGCGTTGCGCCTGATCGACCGTGCGCAGGACCGCCTTCGGACCACGCACGCGGCGCCGACGGGGCGCCGCGTCGAGCGGCGTCACGGTCGTTCGGACCTTCCACGGATGCGCGGGTGCGTCGGCCATCCAGCGATGCACGGTCTCGCGGACCCACACCGGCTCGATGTTCAGCAGCTGGCAGAGCCGGACGAACGAGTAGGGCTTCTGCGCGTCGTTCGTGCCGATCCAGGCCAGATCCTCCGCGATGAGACGCCGGTACTTCGGGTCCGTGCGGTGGTCGCGAACCTCGATCAGGGCGTGCGCGAGGACGGCGCCGGCGAGGCGCTTCTCGGGCGACCAGAAGCACCACGTGGGCAGCTGGGTGGGCACCATGCTGCCACACGCCATCAGGTCCTCGAGCGTCCCGGTTCCGCTCCCGTCCACGCCCAGGTTCTACGATCAACCGGTCGCCGGGCCGTTGACCGTTCGGGCCAATCTGTTGTCGATTCGGGTCGTTCGGTCTAGAGGTTCGCGGTGGCGACCGTCGGCAGCATCCAGGTGGCGGACCTGCTGATCGCGCTCGGCGCCCTGGGCGTCGACGCGCCGGCGCTGCGCGACCGTGCCGGCATCGTGCAGTCGCAGCTCGACGACCCCGCGGCGCGCATCCCGGCGCAGGCCGTGGTGCGGGTCTTCGACCTCGCCGCCGCGGAGCTCGACGACCCGCTGGTCGGTGCCCACGCCCTGAAGCACCTCCGTCCGCGCGGGCCGCTGTTCTACCACCTGCTGTCGGGTCCCGACACGCGGCAGGCGGTACGCGCGTACGCGCGCTTCGCGCGCGTCGCCCTCGATACGCTGGACGTGCGCTTCATCGAGCGCGCGAGCCACGCCGAGCTGACCTTCGACCCCGGCGAGCCCGCGCTCCGCGCGAGCCACAACGCGCTGGACTACATCGTCGCGGGAAACCTCGCCGGCATGCGCGCGGCGATCCCGGGCTTCGTACCGCTCGGCGTCGACCTCGCCCATCGCGAGTCCGGCGCACCCGGCGCGACCGAGCACGCCTTCGGCTGCCCGGTGCGCTTCGACCGGCGCGTCAGCGCGGTGCGGCTGTCGCTCGCGACGCTCGAGAGCCGGCCGCTCGCGGCGAACCGCCTGATCGCCGCACAGCTCGAGAAGATGAGCCAGGCGCTGCTCACCACGGTCACCGCCGCCACGGCACGCGAGCGGGTCGCGAACGCGGTACGTCAGATCCTCGCGGCGGGCGCAGCGCCGCAGCGCACCGACGTCGCGAGGCGCCTGCACGTGAGCGAGCGGACGTTGCAGCGCCAGCTCGAGCAGGAAGGCCTCACGTTCAAGGAGTTGCGCGACGGCGTGCGCGCGGAGCTCTCGCAGGCGCTGCTCTCGGACCGGTCGATGAAGGTCGAGACCGTCGCGCACAGCCTCGGCTTCGCCGAGGTCGCGTCGTTCTCGAAGGCGTTCGCGCGCTGGTCGGGGGGCTCGCCGACGACGTACCGAACTTCGGTCGCGGCACGCACACAGCCGCGGCTGACGAGCGTCCGCAAGCACCAGCGCGGCGACGCGTCGCCGACGCGGCGCGCGCGGACGCGCTAGCGCGAGCTCCGTGATCGTCGATTCGCACACGCACGTCGTCTCCAGGGACGAGAGCCGATACCCCCTCACGCCGTTCGGGCTCGACCAGGGCGTGGGTGCCGAGCGCAAGCAGGCCGCGTGGTTCCGCGACGTCCCGGTGTCCGGCGAGGACCTGCTCGCGCGCATGGACGAAGCCGCGGTCGGCGCGGCGCTGCTGGTGCAGGGCGTCGGCGCGTACTCGTACGACAACGCGTACACCGTCGACGCGGTGGGCGTCGCGCCCCGGCGCTTCGCGAGCGTGGTGTGCGTCGATCCGCTCGCGCCCGGTGCGGCCGCGACCCTGCGCACGCTCGTCGAGGAGCATGGCGCGCGAGGCGTGCGCCTCTTCACCGTGACGAAACCCGAGTCGACCTGGCTCGACGAGGACGCCGGATTCGCGGTGTGGGACGAGGCCCGGCGGCTGCGGATTCCGGTCGTCGTCACCGCACTGTCGCGACAGATCGCGAAGCTCGCGCGCGCGCTCCGCCGTTTCGACGACGTGGCGGTGGCGCTCGACCACTGCGGCTTCCCCGATCTCCGCGGCGGTCCGCCCTACGAGCGGGCGAGCGCGCTCGCGGAGCTCGCGGCGTTTCCCAACCTGCACCTCAAGGTCACGACCCACGTGCTGCGCCTCGCCGAGAAGGACCCGGCAGGCCCGGCGGCTCTGGTCGAGCACCTCGCGGCGCACTTCGGCGCGGCGCGCCTCGCGTGGGGCTCGGACTACTCGCAGACGCACGATCGCGGCTACGCCGACATGGTGCAGCTGGCGCGGCACGCGGCGGCGGGGCTCGGCGAGGGCGACCGCGCGCGGTTCCTCGGCGGCACGGCGCTCGAGCTGTGGCCCGAGCTGGCGGACACCGTACAAGCATCGAAATGAGGATCGCCGGGCGCCGCGCGCGCTTGCAAGGCGGCGCCACTCGTGGTCGTTTCGGGCCATGAACGCACTCACCGCACTCATACGCTCGATCGGTCCGCGGATCGCACTCGGTGCAGCCGTGTCGCTCGCGATCGGCAGCCTGCCCGCGTTCGCCGCCGGCGACGACCCGGTACCCGCGCCCAAACCGACCAGCTCGCCGGGGCTCGCCGCCACCGCGGCACTGCTCACCAACGAGGGTATCGCCCGGTCGAACGCCGGCGACTGGCAGGGAGCCGAGGAGCGGTACCGGGCGGCGCTCCGCGCCGACCGCCAGATCCCCGAGGCGTGGAACGGCCTCGGCCACGCACTCAAGATGCAGCGCCGCTACGACGCAGCGCTGCTCGCGTACGACGAGGCGCTGAAGCTGCGCCCGAGCTACCCGAAGGCGCTCGAGTACCTCGGCGAGACCTACGTCGCGATGGGCCGTCTCGACGACGCGCGCAACGTCCTCGCGCGCCTCGAGAAGCTCGACGGGCAGCTCGCCGTCCGCCTCGCGAACGCCATCGCGGGCGAGACGTCGCAGACCGCGAGCTGGTAGCCGCCCTGCGTCACGCCCCCCCGGGCGCACGGCCCTCCGGGCAGGGCGCTCTGCGGGATCCGTTGCGGTCCCGCGTACGGGCGGAGGCGCCGGCCTCGCGCCGGTCGCGCGTCGTTCCGTGTCGCACGCCGGGTCGCCCTCGATACGGTACGGGGTCACGCGGCCGACACGGCCGTCGGCGCAGCCGGTTACTCAGAACTGGGCGTCGACGTGCCGGCCGTCCGACGTCTGGCACTGACCGATGCCGCCCGCGTGAAACCCGCTCCGCGGGCTCACGAGGTAGAAGCGGCATTGCATGGTGTGGCCGCGATCGCCGAACAGCATCGCGACCGCCGCGCCCGAGTACGTCTGGACGAAGGTCGCCCAGTCGCCGCCGCCCCAGCCGGCGCCCCACCAGCCTCCCCAGGTGCCGCCGAACCCGACCGTGTTCCCGGTCGCTGCTCCCTTCACCTGCAGGTAGCGGCCGGAGAAGGTCTCGCCGTCGGGCAAGGTCACGGAGAGCGTCCCCCCCGTGCCGGTGCCCCTTCCCGAGAAGCTGAACGTCACCGGCGTTGCCGGCGCGCTCGGCTGGTTCGGGGGCGTGGCGCGTCCGGCGATGAGCCCTTGGGTGGCGCAGCCGGCGAGCAGCGCGGCCGCGACCAGGACGCCGATCAGCGTGCTTGAACGGAATCGCACCAGCACCTCGCGTCTTTCCCTTCAGCTGAAGAGCACGCTCGACAGGTAGCGCTCGCCCGAGTCCGGCAGCACGACCACGATCGTCTTGCCCGCCATCTCGGGCTCACGCCCGATGCGCAGCGCGACCGCGGCCGCCGCACCGCACGAGATGCCGCACAGGATGCCTTCCTGCAGCGCGAGCTGCCGCGCGGTCTCGATCGCCTCGTCGTCGGTGACGGTCTCGACCCGGTCGACCATCGCCAGGTCGAGGTTCTCCGGCACGAAGCCCGCCCCGATTCCCTGGATCTTGTGCGGCGCCGGCGCGAGCTGCTGCTTCGCCAGTGTCTGCGTGATCACCGGGCTGCCGGCGGGCTCCACCGCGACCGAGAGGATCGGCTTCTGGCGGACGTTCTTGATGTAGCGCGAGACGCCGGTGATCGTCCCGCCGGTGCCGACGCCCGCGACCAGCACGTCGATCGCGCCGTCGCTGTCGTTCCAGATCTCGGGGCCCGTCGTGCGCTCGTGGATCGCCGGGTTGGCCGGGTTCCGGAACTGCTGCGGCATGAAGTAGCGGCCGGGGTCCGACGCCTGGATCGCTTCCGCCCTGCCGATCGCACCCCGCATCCCCTCCGGGCCGGGTGTCAGGACGAGCTCCGCGCCGAACGCCGCCAGCACCTTGCGACGCTCGAGGCTCATCGTTTCGGGCATCGTCAGCGTCAGCTTGTAGCCGCGCGCCGCGCACACGAAGGCGAGCGCGATGCCGGTGTTGCCGCTGGTGGGCTCGACGACCTCGACGCCGGGCTTCAGCAGCCCGCGCGCCTCCGCGTCGTCGATCATCGAGGTGCCGATGCGGCACTTGACCGAGTATGCCGGATTGCGGCCCTCGATCTTCGCCAGGAGGCGGGCGTCGAGGCCCCGGGCGATCCGCTGCAGGTGAACGAGCGGGGTACCTCCGATCGAGCGCGAGTTGTCCGAAAAGATCCGTGCCATAGACGCCTCGATTGTCCTCGAAGCGCGTACCGTTGACCAGCGGATTCGCCCTGCGTGGGAACGAATCGGCCTGCCCGGCAAACGGGCGGATCCGGGTGGCGCACCGGACCCGATGGGCATAAGGAAGCCGCATGCTCCGGCATCGCATCGCTGCGTCGCGCGGGCTCGCATCCGTCCTGCTCGCACTGCTCTGCCACGCCGTCCCTGCGGCCGCACTCACCGACGGCCAGATCGCCGCCGGGGCGCGCCGTGCCCCGGTCGGGACCCGTGAGATCACGACCACTCTGGCGAGCAACGGCTTCGAGGGCCGCGACAACCAGACCGAGGGATCACGACGCGCGCGCGAGTACCTGATCGGGCTGCTGCGCGAGATCGGCCCAGGCGTCTCGGGCGGCAGCGACGACGCCGCGTACGAGCACCCCTTCGCCCAGGGAACGAACCTCGCCGCCGTGATCCCCGGGCGCGAGTTGCCCGAGGAGTACGTGCTGATCGGCGCGCACTACGACCACCTCGGGGTCTCGTTCGGCGGCGAGGTCTTCAACGGTGCGACCGACAACGCGGCCGGGGTGGCGGTGGCGATCGCCGTGGCGCGCGCCATCCGCTCCCTGCCGGAGGCGCCGCGACGCTCCGTCGCCGTCGTGCTGTGGGACGCCGAGGAGGACGGGCTGCTCGGCTCGATCGCCTGGGTCGGCGATTCGCCGATCCCGATCGAGCGCACGGTCGCGTACGTGAACCTCGACATCCAGGGCGCGAACCTGACGCCCGCCCTCGCCCGCACCAGCATCGCCGTCGGGGCCGAGACCGGCGGCGCGACGCTGTCGGAGATCGTCACGGAGGCGGTCCGGCAGGAGCTGCAGGGTTCTTCGCGCGGCGTCGACACGCTGCCCGTCAGCTTCATCTTCGGCCAGCTGCGCAGCGACTACGCGACGTTCGTCGGGGCGGGAGTCCCGACCGTCTTCTTCAGCGACTCGACCGGCGCCTGCTACCACACGGTGCTCGACGACAGCCGCTTCGTGGACTTCGAGAAGCTCGCGTCGCAGAGCCGCATCGCCTTCCGCACGACCACGACACTGGCGGAGGCCGCCACACCACCGCCGTTCGTCACGCCGAATCCGGCGCTGGCCACGTACGCCGACGCGATCACGCTCGACACCATCTTCCGCCGCGCCTCACCCGACCTGCGGCTCTTCGGGAGCGAGGCACGGCGCCGGCTGCAGGAGATCTTCGCCGCGGTCCGGGCGATCGTTGAGCGCGGACCGGACGCGTTCGGGGCGGCCGACGTCGGCACGCTGCTCGACGCGGCTCTCGCGACGCTCGGCACGATCGACGGCAACGTCGAGTGCGCCGGCCACTTCGGCCACGTCGGTCCGTCCGTCGTGCCGGGCGGACGGACGCGGGACGGTGGGCGGCCGGTCGAAGGCCCGCGCCTGCCGCCCCTCGGTCGCCGCCGGCCGTGACACCGCGAGCGGCGGGGCGTGCGCGTGCTCGCCGGGCCGTTCCGACCGAGTCCGGCGCACCACGCAGAAGGCGCGCGCAGCTCTCACCACGCAGAAGGCCCGCGCAGCTCTCACCGCGCAGAAGGCCCGCGCAGCTCTCACCACGCAGAAGGCCCGCGCAGCTCTCACCACGCAGAAGGCCCGCGCAGCTCTCACCGCGCGGGCCTTCGCTGCTTCGTCTCTCCCGGGCGCGGGAGAGATCCTCAGCCGCAGTCGTTCGGGCTGGTGAACGACGGGCAGTTGTCCGGCGGCGGCGGCGGTGGAGTCGCGGTCGGAGGAGGCGGCGGCTCCGTCGGGGTCGGCGTCGGCGGCACGAACGGCTCCGTCGGGGTCGGCGTCGGCGGCACGAACGGCTCCGTCGGCGTGGGCGTCGGGATCCCCGTCGGCGTCGGGCTCGGGGTGGGGGTCGGCGTCGGGGTCGCGGGCGGTGTCGGCGTCGGGGTGCGAGGCGGCGTCGGGCTCGGCGTGCGCGGCAGGTGCACGCCGAAGATGTTCATCCCGTCCGCATACGCGTTGCCGATGAACGTCACCCGCACGCCGAACTCGAAGCCCGGGTCGTTCGGCGCGACGATGCGGCCGATGAAGGTCGACTCGTTGCCGATCCGCCCCTGCGTGCCGGCGACGTAGATCGTCAGGTCGACCGCGTCACCGCTGTCGGGGGCAACGAACGAGCGCAGCTGCGTGGTGAAGCGCTGCTGCACCGTGATCGTGGTCGAGGTGCTGGCTGCGAGCTGCGCATTCGGCTCGATGAGGACCTGGCGGAAGACGTACGTGCCGCCGGTCAGGTCGAGGGTCGCGCCCGAGGAGACCTGGAGGTTCCCGTAGCAGCCGGGAGGGAGGCTCTGCGTCTGGCCCGAAGCGACGGTGACGTCGACGCCCGAAACGGCGCACGGGCTGGTCGCGTTCGCCGGCAGGGGCGGCACGTTGATGTTGAGGGGCAACGCGAGCGGCGTGGTCTTGGTGCCGCGCACCTCCGCGGTGCCGTTGAGCTGCAGCGTGTTGACGAAGACGTTGTTCGCCGACGCGCCCGTGGTGAACTCCATCCGGTCGGCGGCGAGAAAGGTGTCTGCCGGCACCGCGTCGTGGTACAAATTCGTTCCGAGAGTCAGGGTACCGCCGGGTCGGATGACGGCGAAGTTTCCCGCGACGAGGATGTTCGAGCCGATGTCGAGGCGGCTGCCGCCGATCGCCGTGTAGTCGAGCCAGTTGCTCGACAGGGCGTGCGCCTGAGCGGCGAAGCCGAGGACCGCGAGAGCGGTCATCGCGGCACGCGACGGCCGGACGCGCCGTCGCGCACGCGGAGTGTTGGGGGTGTTTCGGGCTGTCATCGAAGATACCTCTCGGGGATCACCGCCCGGCCCGTGCGCCATGCGGGTCGTCGCGGCACTCGTCGTGTGCGTCTGGGGCGCGGTCGGATGTCGCTGATGCTGCAGGGTCCCGTACGGCGTCCGGACCGGCAAGTGATGCGGGCTCCGCAGGGCTTTCGGTCCAGGCAACGTCGGCGGGAAGGGACGAGGCAACTCTGGTGCCACCACCCGAGCCCGATCAAGCCGGAAACGCTGGATTTTTTGGGTACCCGCACGAACCCGATCCGTGCGGCTGTGCACGACCCTCACGCTGCTGCCACGTCGCCGGCCAGCGCATGCGCTCCGCTATGGCGTGGCGACACGAGCGCGCACCCCGCCACGGCGTGGGCGACACGAGCGCTCCCGCCACGGCCGCCATGGCGTCCGCGCGATCCGGACCCGGCCGGGCCGGTCCACCGGACGGGCGAGCGGCCCGGCGCACGCCCGGGCCTGGACAAGAACGGTCGCGATGCGCGATGACCGCCGCGTCGGCGGCCGACGCTTTCCGCCGGTACGAGGGAGTTCGTGCGCTACGGCATCGTCAGTCCGGTGATCATCGCCAATCCGCGCGTCGTGAACCCGTGGGAGCACGACGCCTCGATCGACGCGTTCGCAGAGGTCGCGCGCGCAGCCGACCGTCTCGGCTACTTCCACCTCACCGCCTCGAATCACGTCGCGATCCCGCACGGCGCGGCACCCCGCCGCGGGCGCCGCTACTGGGATCCCGGGGTCACCCTCGGCTACGCCGCGGCGATCACCACGCGCATCCGGCTCGCGACCTACGTGCTGGTGCTCGGCTACCACCACCCGCTCGAGATCGTGAAGCGCTACGGCACGCTCGACGTCGTCAGCCGGGGCCGGCTGATCCTCGGCGTCGGCGTGGGCTCACTCGAGGAGGAGTTCGCGATGCTCGGCCGCGATTTCGCGAACCGAGGGCCGAAGGCGCGCGAGGCGATCCGCGCGATCCGCGCGTCCTTCGGCCGGCGCGAGCCCGCTTTCCACGGCGAGTTCTACGACTACGGCGAGGTCACGATCGACCCGGTGTGCGTGCAGCGCGAGGTCCCGGTCTGGATGGGCGGCCGCACCGCGCGCTCGTTGCGGCGCGCGATCGAGCTCGACTGCGACGCCTGGGTGCCGTTCGCACTCGAGCCCGAAGAGGTGCGTGACCTGCTGGCGCGAGCGCGCGAGACCGAGGCGTACGCGCGGAGGACGCGCCCGCTCGAGGTCGGGCTCTCGCCCGAGCCGCCGCTCGATCCGATCGGCGACCCGCCGAGCGTCCGTGCCGCGATCGCGCACCACGCGTCGTGCGGGGCCACGATGCTCAACCTGCGCTTCCGGAGCCGATCCCTCGCCCACCACCTCGAGCAGATGGCGGCGTTCGCCGAGCTGGCCGGCCGCAGCGACTGACGTCCGTACCGGCTCCGCCGGCGATCTCCCGCGGGGCGGCGGACGGTGCGCGTGTGGCGGACGGGGCGGCGGACGGTGCGCGTGTGGCGGACGGGGCGGCGGACGGTGCGCGTGTGGCGGACGGGGCGGCACTCTGCGAACCTCGTCAGCGGAGGGTCCTTTCATGCGCACACGCGTCACCGAAATGCTCGGGATCGAGTTCCCGCTGCTCGCCTTCACCCACTGCCGCGACGTCGCCGCCGCCGTCAGCGCCGCGGGCGGTCTCGGCGTGCTCGGCGCGGTCGCGCACTCCCCGGAGCAGCTCGCGGTCGATCTCAAGTGGATCCGCGAGCACGCGGGCGGCAAGCCGTTCGGCGTCGACCTGCTGATCCCGCGCAAGTATGCGGGCTCGAACGAGGGCGGCCTCGGCGTGGCCGACCTGCGCGGCATGATCCCGGCGGAGCACCGCGCGTGGATCGACGCCCTCCTCGAGCGCTACGGCGTACCCGCCATGCCGACCGACGCGGTCGAGACGACGCGCGACGGCCGCTCGATGGCGATCGACCCGAAGACCATGGCGCCGCTGATCGACGTCGCGTTCGACCACGGCATCGCGCTGTTCGCCTCGGCGCTCGGCTCGCCGCCGGAGTGGCTCGTCGACCGTGCACGCAAGGAGTCGGTCCCGGTCGCGGCGCTCGCGGGTCGTCTCGATCACGCGATCGCGCACCGCGACGCCGGCGTCGACCTGATCATCGCGCAAGGCACCGAGGCGGGCGGACACACCGGCGAGATCGCGACCATGGTTCTCATCCCGCAGGTGGTGGACGCCGTGGCGCCGGTGCCGGTCCTCGCGGCCGGCGGGATCGCCAGCGGGCGGCAGATCGCGGCGTCGCTGGCGCTCGGCGCGGAGGGCGTGTGGTGCGGCTCGGTCTGGCTCACGACGCACGAGGCCGAGACCGTGCCGGCGGTGAAGGAGAAGTTCCTCGCCGCGTCGTCGAGCGACACGCGTCGCTCCCGCTCGCTCACCGGCAAGCCCGCGCGCATGCTGCGCACCGTGTGGACCGACGCCTGGGAAGACAAGGACGCACCGGCCGCGCTGCCGATGCCGCTGCAGAGCATGCTGGTCGCGGACGCGCAGCGCCGCATCCACCGCCTCGCGCACCAGCCGGGCACCGGCGCGAACCAGCTGGTGACCTACTTCGTGGGCCAGGTGGTCGGCCAGATGAACGTCGCGAAGCCGACGCGCGCCGTGGTGACGGAGATGATCGAGGAGTTCGTCGACGCGATGGAGCGTCTCGACGGGATGATCGGCGCGGAGTAGCCACGCACGCGAGCTGCATCGCCTGGAGCGCGCCCCGCTGGACGGGACGCGCTCCAGGAGCCGTCGCGGCGCTCGCCGCTACTCGACGTCGAGGCGTAGCGTCGACAGCCCGGTGAGCGGGCGCTCGCCGTTCGGCCCGCCGTCGTCCTCGTAGCGCAGCTCGACGACCATGAAGATCTCGGCCGCGTTCGCGTGGTCGTCGGGCACGTCGACCGTGAACGCACCGGTGCAGCCGTTGAAGACGCGCTGCGGATGCGCGTGCGCGTTGTGGCCCAGGCGGATGTCCCACGCGAGACGGCCGCACGCGGCCTCGCCGTCCTCGAGGTCGGTGGCACGGCCGCGCACCTCGATGCGCGAGCCGCGCTTCACCACCGTACCGGCGGTCGGCGACTCGATGGTCACGACGGGCGGATCGTTGCCGGTCGTGATCTCGATCACGTCCGGAAAGCTCTTGCGGCCCGCGCCGTCGGTGATCACGAGGCTCGCGTACTGCACACCGCCCTCGGTGAACGTGTGCTCGACCTCCGGGGTGGTGTAGTCCGGACGACCATCGCCGTCGACGTCCCAGGCATAAGCGCGGATGACGCCGTTCGCACCGGGTGCGCGCGACCCCGCAGCCGACAGGCGCACGGTGAGCGGAACGACGCCGGCCGTCCGCGACGCCGTCGCGGACGCGACCGGGGTCAGGTCGCCGTCTGGCGAGTGCTCGATGCGCACGAGCTGCGCGTCGTCGTTGTCGCCGCCGTGCCCGGTGCCGTACTCCAGCACGTAGAGCGCGCCGTCGGGGCCGATCTCGAGGTCCAGCGGGCGGTGCAGCCGTACCCACGGTACGACCCGGCGCACGCGCTCGAGATTGCCCTCGCGGTCGACGTCGACCGCCGCGATGATGTCGCGCGTCCATTCGGTCATGAGGAGCGCACCCTCGTAGGTGTCGGGCAGGCGATACGGCGCCTTGCCGGGCGGACGGCGGACGACGGCGCCCGCCATGGCCGAGCGCCCGGTCAGCGTGCCGTCGATGCCGCGCACGTTGCCGAGCGCGAGCTCGCTCACCGTCGTGTAGTCGTAGGCGAGCGCCGCCGGGACGTAGCCCGCGCACGAGAACGGCGCGCCGGCTACCTCGGTCGCGTAGTCGTACGCGTTGTACGGCAGGTTGTCGCCGATGCAGAACGGCCAGCCGAAGTGCGCCGGGCCGTCCACCACGTTGACCTCGTCGTAGCCGCGCGGGCCGCGCGCGCCGTCGAACGCCGCATCGGGCCCGATGTCGCCGAAGTAGAGCCGCCCGGTCGTCGGGTCGACCGCGGTGCGAAACGGGTTGCGCGCCCCCATCACGTAGATCTCGGGGCGGCCTTCCGAGCCGTCGCGCGGGAACATGTTGCCGGCCGGGATGGACCCGTCGCGGTTCAGCCGCAGCAGCTTGCCACGCAGGTCGAACGGGTCCGGCGACGTGCGGCGCGCGTCGTAGCGGTCGCGCTCCGGTCGTGCGTCGAGCGGCGTGAAGCCGTCGGCGTCACCGAAGGGGTTGGTGTTGTCACCGACCGACAGCACCAGCGTCTCGTCCGGCAGGAAGGTGATCTGCCCACCCTCGTGCCCGCCGACGCGCTCGCTCGGCGTGCGCAGCAGCTCCTCGTACGAGTCGAGATCGAGCTTTCCGTCGCCCTTCAGGCGCAAGCGCGCCAGGACGTTGGTGCCGAGCGGCCCCGTGTACGGCAGCGCGTCGGCGTCGTAGTCGGCCGGCGGGTCGAAGTCGTCGAGCGCGTAGAACAGGTAGACCCATGGTGTGCGCGCGAAGTCGGGATCGAGCGCGATGCCGAGCAGCCCGTTCTCGCCATACTGCGAGACGTCGAACTGTGCCGCGAGCGTGGCGCGGCCGCTCTTCGGGCTCCACGTCCACACCTCGCCCGTGCGCTCGACGTAGAACACGCGCCCGTCGGGCGCGATGTCCATCGTCAGCGGATTGCGCGCGTCGCGCGACACCGGGATGGCACTCCAGATCGGCGGTCCGGCCGCCCAGCGGATGCCATCGAGCAGGTGCTCCTGGAACAGCGGGTCGCTCCAGGTGGCGGGGCGGTGGCCGAGGTTGGTGTAGAACGACCGGCCGCCATCGTACTCCTTGTACCAGGCGACCGGATGGTCGGCGCCCATCGACGGCGTGTCGGGGATGTTGGGGAAGATGAAGCCCGATTCGTCGATGGTCAGCAGGATCGCGTTGTCGTACCTCGGGTTGCGGTCGAAGTTGTAGATCTCGTCGGTGAACAGGAACGTGCCGGGCAGGTGATCGGTCGAGGGGTGCTCGCCGTCCTCGGTGGTGACCTCCACCTCGACCGGCAGCAGCGGATGGCTGACGAAGTACGCCCCGACGAGCTTGCCGTACCAGTTCCACTGGTACTCGGTGTCGGCCGCGGAGTGCACGCCGACCCAGCCGTGGCCCGAGCGAACGAAGCGCTCGAGCGCCGCCTGCTGCTCGTCGTCGAGGACGTCGCCGGTGGTGTTGGCGAACACCACGACGTCGAACCCGGCGAGCACGCCGTCGTTGAACTCGGCGGGGTCCTCGGTGATCGTCGCGGCGATGCCTTCCTCCTCCGGCAGGCCGCGGAAGAACTCGTGCGCGTTGGCGATCGAGCCATGCCGGAAGCCGGTCGTGCGCGAGTAGACCAGCACGCGCAGCGGCTCGCCCGCCTCCGCCTTGGCGCACGCACGCCCGCCCGGGCGTACGATGCCGTTGCCGGTGATCCGGCCGGCACCGGGGAGCGGCTTCGAGCATCCGTGCACGACCGGCCTCGCGACCGTGGGTCGCGGCGCGGCGAGAACGGCCGCGGCGACGGCGAGCACGCCGACGAGCGCGGGGGCCTTGCAGACGCGGCGAGGAACGGGAGAGGCGTCGTTGCGCATCGCAGCGGAGTATCCGGTCCGCCGCCACCGCCGCAAGCCACAGAGTGCACCGCGGTACGGCATGCCCGGCCGAACGCTCCACCCCGACCCCGGGGTCGCGCCGTCAGGCTTCGCGCGCGCTCTCGTCCACTCGCTCGAGCGCCGTGAGGAGCGCCGCCGCGAGCACGAGCCCACCCGCCGCCAGCAACGCGACCCGCATCGCGAGCACGAACTTCGCCGGATCGCTCCAGCCCTCCGCTCCGGAAACCGCCGCGGCCCCGAGCGCACCGAGCGCCGGCAGGCCAACCGCGGCGCCGACCTGCCGCGACGCGTTCAGCACCCCCGACGCGACACCGGCATGGTGCACCTCGAGCGCGCCCATCGCGATCGCCGAGACGGCCGGCACCGCGGCCCCGTAGCCGGCGCCGAACAGCGCGTACGCGGGGAGTGCCTGCAGCCAGGCCGAGTCGGTGCCGAGCCGCGCGAACAGCAGGATGCCCGTTCCGCCCGCCGCGAGCCCGGCCACGACGACGCGGCGCGCACCGAAGCGCGCCTGCAGGCGCCCCGCACGCGACGCGACGGTCAGGAATGGAACGTTCATCGCGAGCCACGACAAACCCGTCTCGAGCGGCCCCCAGCCAAGTACGTTCTGGAAGTAGGGCGACACGAAGAAGAGGGTCGCCGCGAGCGCCGCGTAGGCGAGCGCGAAGGCGACGTTCGCCGTGCGGAACGCCCGCTGCCGGAAGAAGCCCAGCGGCAGCATGGGCGCCGGCGTGCGCGCCTCGCGAACGAGGAAGGCGACCCCGAGCACGAATGCCACGCCGAGGAATGGCGCGACCGCGCCCGCGGCTTCCGCGTGGTGCCCGAGCCGCACCAGCGCGAAGGTCAGGCAGAACAGCGCGCCGGACACGAGCGCCGCACCGGCGAGATCCAGGCGCCGGGCGTGCGGATTCCGCGACTCGTCGACGAAGCGCGCGGTCAGCAGCGCCCCGGCGATCCCGATCGGGACGTTCACCCAGAAGATCGCCGACCAGCCCGTGACACGCAGCAGCAGGCCGGCGAGCACCGGTCCCATGCCGAAGCCGAGCCCCGACAGCATCGACCACATGCCGATCGCCCACGGCCGCGTGCGCGGCGGAAACGCGTGCGTCAGGATCGACAGCGACGACGGCGCCATCAGCGCCGCGCCGACACCCTGCAGCGCGCGGAACACGACCAGCACCTGGTCGTCCGGCGACAGTGCGCAGCCTGCGGAGAACAGGGTGAACGCGACGAAGCCGACGAGAAAGACGCGCTTTCGTCCGTAGCGATCGCCGAGCGTCCCGCCGACCAGGGTCAGCGACGCGAGCGGCAGGACGTAGGCGTCGACGATCCAGACCAGGCGGCTCGGCCCGGCCGAGAGCGCGCGCTGGATCGACGGCAGCGTGACGTTCACGATCGTCACTTCGAGCTGGATCATGAATTGTGCGAAGGACGCCGCGGCGAGGGTCCACAGCTGACGGCGCGTGACGGCGGAGTCGGACATCGCAAAAGGGCTGCCGGCCGCTCCGGCGCCACCGCGCGAGCACGCAGCCGGCGTACGATCGAACGCCGCCCGGCTCTCGCGGCTCGTCGTGCTGCTTGACGGCCCGCGCCAAGCGAGGAAGCGTGAAGCTCCCGTTGACTTGCCCCCCTCCCGCTGGGGAGGATGCGTGCGCCCACACTTCCCCGCACGCGGAGAGCGCACGACATGAGCGACTTGATGAGCAGGATGGACGACCTTGTCCGCTTCGCGAACGGCCTCGAGTACCGGATGTCCGAAAGCGGGTTCGGCGGCGTGTTCGCGGTCGCCGAGCAGGTGCGCCGCATCCGCCAGGCGCTCGATCGCGTACAGACGCAGAAGATCCAGTGGGCGCGCAACGAGGTGCAGTCGCTGATCGCGGTCCTGAGCGACGTCGGCCGCAGCCTCGACGAGCTGAGCCAGGGGAAGACGACGTTCGGCGACGGTGTCCAGCAGCCGTACGGCGGCAACGAGGGCTTCGTCACCGGCTGACACCGGCCGACCCGGCGACGACGCGGCTCGAGGACGAACGCCGCCGACAGGGTCCGGAGGAGGAAAGATGGAGTTCCGCGAGGTGATCGAGACCACCGGGGCGTGCCGCCTCTACCGGCCGGACGCGGTGCCAGACGACGTGCTCGCCCGCGTGCTCGACGCCGCGCGCTGGGCTCCGACGGGCGGCAACCGGCAGGGCGTGCGCTTCCTCGCCGTGCGGGATCCCGTCAAGCGCAAGACGCTGCGCGACCTCTACGTACCGCTCTGGGAGCAGTACGTCGCACGCGCCGGGGCGCGCCCCGGCGCACCGCTCCCGAAGCTGATCCAGGACGCGGACCACATGGCCCGTCACCTCGACCAGGTGCCGGTCCTGCTGGTCGTCTGCGCGCACCTCGGCGACCTGCTCGCGACCGACCGCCACCTGGACCGCCTGAGCGTGGTTGCCGGGGGGTCGATCTACCCGGCGGTGCAGAACGTCCTGCTGGCGGCGCGCGCCGAGGGCCTCGGCACGGCTCTCACGACGCTGCTGTGCGCGGTCGAGCCGCAGGTGAAGGAGCTGCTCGCCATCCCGGCCGACGTGCTGACCGCGGCGCTGGTGCCACTCGGCCATCCCGTGCATCCCTTTCCGCGGAAGCTCGCGCGTCGCCCGCTGTCGGAAGTCTGCTTCGGCGATTCCTGGGGCGAGCCGGCGTTCCGCTGAGACGGTCTGCCGAGACGGCTGAGACGGTCCGCCGAGACGGAATGACCAGCGACGGAGACGAGGATGCGGCGATCGCGCAGCTGTGGCGTCAGGCTGGCGGCACCGCTGCCGCCCGGCCGCCACTCGAGGTGTCGGGCCCGGAGCACGTGCTGCCGTCGGCCTTCGCGGTGACGGCGCTCGCCACCGCCGCGGTGTCGCTGGCGACGCTGGCGGCGGCGGAGCTGCACGCCGCGCGAACCGGCACCGCGGCACGAGCGGTGCATGTCGACCGCTCGCACGCAGCCCTCGCGTTCCGGCGCGAGCTGTACGCGACGCCGGTCGGCTGGGAGGTGCCGCCGCTCTGGGATCCGATCGCCGGGGACTACGCGACACGGGACGGCTGGATCCGCCTGCACACGAACTACGCGCACCATCGCGACCCGGTCCTGCGCGTGCTCGGGGTCCGACCCGAGCGCGACGCCCTCGCGGCCGCGGTCGCGAAGCGCGGCGGCGACACGCTGGAGCAGGAGGTCGTCGGCGCCGGGGGCTGTGCCGCCGCGATGCGCGACCTCGACGCATGGCGCGCCCACGCACAGGGTCGCGCCGTCGCAACGGAGCCGCTGCTCGCGTGCGACACGGCCGAGGCACCGCCCTGGCGCCCCGCGGCAGCACCGCTGCCGCTCGCCGGCGTGCGCGTCCTCGACCTGACGCGCGTCATCGCGGGCCCGATCTGCACGAGCTTCCTCGCCGGGTGGGGTGCCGACGTCCTGCGCGTCGACCCGCCCGGATTCGCGGACGTCCCCGCGCTCCTCCCCGAGACCACCGCAGGCAAGCGGCGGACCTTCCTCGATCTGCGAGCCGCCGCGGGGCGTGCGACGCTCGACGAGCTGCTGCGTGGTGCCGACGTGCTGGTCGTGGGCTATCGCGGCGGCGCGCTCGAGCGCCTCGGCCTCGACGACGCCGCCCTGCGCGGGCGCCACCCGGCGCTCGTGGTCGCGATGCTCGACGCTTACGGCTGGAGCGGGCCGTGGGCTGCACGGCGCGGCTTCGACAGCCTGGTGCAGATGAGCTCGGGCATCGCGGCGCGCGGCCAGCAGGTCTACGGCAGCCAGCGCCCGCACCCGCTGCCGGCGCAGGCGCTCGACCACGCGACCGGATACCTGCTCGCCGCCGGCGTATGTCGCGCACTCGTCGAGCGTCTCGCGGGGCGTGCGACCACCGTCCGCGCCTCGCTCGCCCGTACCGCGGCCCTGCTGGTATCCCTCGGCGAGAGCCCCGACCCGCACACGCCGCAGCCGAACGCCGGCGACGTGGCACGGTGGCTCGAGGAGGTGCCGACGCACTGGGGTGCGCTGCGACGCGTTCGCCAGCCGGGCGCGATCGCGGGCCTCGAGGTGGTTCGCGGTCGGTCGCCGGGCCCGCTGGGCAGCGACCGCGCGATCTGGAGCGACGCCTGATGCCGTCGCCGGCCCGGGTCGCCCAACCGTCGAAGGCGACATCGCAGGAGAAGCGATGGCGCTCGCTCGCCTTCCCGTTGCGCTTCGGCCTGGCGACGATCGTCACCGTGCTGGCCACGCCCGCGATCGCCGAAGCGGCGCCGCCCGCGGCGCCGCGCTTGAGCGCAGCCGACCACCTCGACTGCACGGGGGCGACGGACGACACGGCGAGGCTGCGCGCGCTCATCGAGACCGGCGGTGCGGCGGCGGGGCGCACGCTGTTCGTGCCCTCGGGGTGCAAGCTCCTCCTCGGCTCGCCCGGCGCCGCGCGGTCGGTCGCGGACGTGGCCTCGGACACGACGATCGCCTGCGAGGACGGCACGGCGGGCTTCGTGCTCGCGCGACGCGCGTGCGACGCTGCGAGCGCCGCACGCGGCGCCGCCTGCAGCACGGACGTCCAGTGCGGCAGCGGTCGGTGCGTCGGCGACGCGTTCGCGCCGGACGAGTCCGCCACCTACGTCGTCTTCGGTGCCGCGGCCGGAAGCTCGCGCCAGGCGATCGTCGGCTGTGGCATCTGGGTCAACGGCGGCTCCGGGGAGTCGCTCGCCACGGGCGGCGACGGCAGGCGCTGGGGCTACTGCGACGGCGCGGGGTCATCCGTCCCGGGTGAGGGTTGCTTCAACGCCTGCGGCCAGGCCGCCGGTGCCAGAGCCGGGCTCGCTTGCTTGACAGACACCGACTGTGGCGGCACCGCCACGTCGTGCGAGGCGCGGGTCGGCGACTGCAAGTCGCGCGGCGGCGCGTGCATCGCGGTCCCGTACGCGACCAGCTGGGGCGCCTCGGGCCCCGGCAGCATCGACGTCGTCGCCTGGGGCAAGGCGCTCGGGTCGCGCGTGGAAGGCGTGACCGTCTACGACCATCGCCGCGGCAACGCGAGCATCGCGGTGGGCTCGGGCGGACTCGTGCGCGATTCGAGCAATGCCGGCAACAGCCTGCCCGGCGCGCAGTTCGGCGCCGTCTTCGGCGCGACGCTCGCGACGGTCGACGGCAGCCTCACCTGCTCGATGGCCTCCTCACCGTGCCTCACCGCCACCGTGGACAAGGGCATCGTCGCCGGGTCCGAGACCACGGTCGATCGATCCGTCGGCTACGGCTGGACGGCCGGCATCCACGCCAGGGGTCTGAACCTCGTCTCCGGTTCGACCGGCGGCGGCTACGGCAACCCCGGTGCGCCCGGGTGGTCCGGAAACACCGATCTCCTGATCTCGAACGCGGGCGTCGTCGTGCAGGGCTTCCGCGGCGGAACGAGCCTGTACTGCGTGCTGCCCGAGGTGGGCTCCGGCCTCAACTTCATCGTGCAGAACGCGTTCTGCGACGGGAACGTCGGGGCGAAGTTCATCGTCCAGAACGCCGGCAACCAGTACCTGGGCGTGCGCGGTGCGTGGCACGGCCGGGGGGCCGTGATCGGCCTCGGCGACCAGCGCGGCCGCTGCGCGGGCGGACCACGCGCGGGACGGGTTTGCGTGTTCGGCGCGCACGCCGACGCCAGGATCGGCTGTCCGGACGGCGCGTGCGAAGCGCACCCGGACTTCCGCGCCGGAAGCTCCAACCACTTCGTCGTCGGAGGCGGCTCGCTGCTGCACTCGCAGCTCGGCGCCGACGTAGCGTTCCTGCGCGCGACGGATTCGAAGCGTTGCACGGCCGCAGCCACGCCCGGCTACGGGGCACCCTGCAAGGTCGACACCGACTGCGCGGTCGGCTCGTGCGACTACTTGACGTGGACCAACGGGCTGATCGACGGCGTCCTCCTCTACAACGGTGCGGGCGCGACCGCGTTCGACCTCGCGACCTCGGGTGTCGGGGTGAGCCGGGCCGACGGGTCGTCGATCGCCAGCTGGCTCGTCTCCGGGGTCGGGTTGCAGGGATTCGCGAGGGGCTTCGCGTTCCCACCGCCGGCGCGCTTCTGCACGGGAGGTCTCGGCGCCGCGAGCAACAACGGCACCGCGTGCTCCGTCGATGGCGCGTGCAAGAGCACGTGTCGGGGAGGGACGAGCACCGACGTCGCTTGCAGCACGAACGCGGATTGCCCTGGCGGCTCGTGCGGCGGGACACCGCGCTGCATGGGGCCGATCCACGATCTCACGGTCATCGGCGACGCAGGCGGCGTGACGACGCCGCTGGTGGGCTGGGACTGGGGCTACGGTGACGTATCGGGGCTCAAGGGCCTCACCGCGACCGACGACCAGCCCACGATCGTGCGCATCCGCGCGAGCGAGTCGCTCACCCGTGGCCAGCTCGTGTCGGTCGCCGACTCGATGGACCACGCCGTCGCGCGGACGACGACGGGCGCGCGCGAGCGAGCGGTGGGCGTCGTCCTCGCCGACACCGAGAGCGGGCACCTCGCGAAGGTCCAGACGGCCGGCGTCGGGCCGTGCGTCGCGAGCGCTCCCGGCGGGATCGAGCGCGGGGCCCTGCTCACGCCGTCGGCGACCACCGCGGGGGCGGTGGCGAGCCTCACGACGAAGGGCGATCCGATCGTCGCCACGGCGCTCGAGGCAGCCGCCGCGGGGGCCACGTTCCGCTGCCTCGTCGGGATCCGGTAGGCGTCCCCCCGCGCGAAGCGGCAGCCATGGGCGGAGCCCGGCAGGTACGGCCGCCGAGCTCGGACCGTCGCGGAAGCTTCGCGGTCACGGCGTCAGCGGTCGCCAAGCAGCTCGAGCAGCCGCTCGTCGCTGGCGAGCCCGACGCGGCCCGTCCCACGATCGAGCACCGGGTAGGACACCACGACGCGCAGCTCCGTCCACTCGGGGTGATCCGCCCGCAGAGCCGCCGCGAGCGCCGCCGGAGACGCGAGACGACGCAGCCAGCGGTGCTGCTCGAGGAACGCGGTCGCAGCGTCGCGGGCAGCCGGTGACGGCGCGGTGACCTGCAGCCAGGCGCCCTCCGGCGTCCCGCGGCCGTACACCTCCATCCCGACGAGCCCGAAGCGCGGCGTGGCGTACATGCCCCAGCCGCCGAGCTTCCACGGACTCAAGTCCCAGCGCCACGCGAGTCCGATGTGGACCGCGGGCCACACCGCGAGCAGCAGCAGCGCGCCGTGGACCAGGGATCGTTTCGCGGCGAGCGGCATCAGTAGTACGTGACCTCGGGCAGCACGCCCAGCCGCGACAGCGCCAGCACGACGAGCGCCGCTGCAACCAGCCACCGCGCGGTGCTCTGCCGGTCGCCGTGCGCGAAGAGCAGCAGCAGGCTCGCGAACACGAGACCGAAGAACACCTCGCGCGCGACCACCTCGATGCCTGCGAGCAGCAGCAGCGCGAGCGGCAGCGCGAGCGCGCGGGTGCGCCGCCACACGAGTGCGGGCGCAAGCGCGATCTCTGCGAGCCACGTCGCGTTGGCCAGGCCGAGCAGCGGCGGCGCACCCACGACCCGGTACGGTCCCTCCCCGACCTGACCGGAGAGCGCCGCGATGCGAGCCAGCTCGTCCGCGGGCAGCGTCCAGCCGAGTAGCGTGCGGTAGGTCTCGCTGCCGAGCGAGAAGATCAGGTACTCGCCATTCACCCAGTGGCCGTGTGCGAGCTTCTGCACCCCCGACCAGAACAGGATGATCACGGCGAGCCAGCGCAGCGCACGCAGCTCGAGGAGGGCTTCGTCCGGGTCGTCACGGCGCAGCAGGATCGCCAGCAGGCAGATGTAGAGCTCGAGGTAGGCGTGGTTGCCGCTCGACGGGAACTCGGTCCACAGCAGCACGAGGTGCACGGCCGCGAGCAGGGCGAAGCCGGCTCGGCGCAGCCACGGCGCGGCGAGGATCGCCACGCCGGCGACGGTCGAAACGCCGAGCAGGACGTCGTAGTGCCACCCGAGCATCCCCCACTTGGGGAGCGCGCGCAGCCAGTACTCCGCCACGACGATCAGCACGAAGGCCTGCTCGAAGGCCCGAAGCCGGCGCGCCCGGACCTCGGCCTCGTCCCCGTCGACGCGTGCCGCGATCCGGGCGCCAGGAGTGTCGTGCATGGAAGAGGAAGGGCGCCAGGCGCGCGGCGGAGCCCGCGAGGGCTCGCGCCGCGCGCCGTCGCTCAGGGCTCGCCCCCCGGGCGAACGCCGGTGATCACGCGTCGCCCCCCGGGCGAACGCCGGTGATCACGCGTCGCCCCCCGGGCGAACGCCGCCGCTCACGGATTGCACCCCGGGCACACGCCGGAGCCGACGGGCGCACCCTGCGCGCACGACGCCGCGCACGGGTCGTACCCTGCGCGCACCCCTGTGCTCACGGATTGCACTGCACGAAGTAGCGCGCCGAGCCCGAGCCGTTGAGCGCCGCCGAGCACGACGGACGGCCCGAGCAGCACGAGCCGATGCCGGCCGGCGGGCACGACACCGGCTGGCACCCGTCGCCGTCCTCGCCGCCCGTACCCGCGCAGCTCGAGTAGCCGCCGAACGAGTTCACCGAGAACGGCGCCCCGAGCGTGCAGACGAGGTCGATGTTGTTGTTCGGCCGGTTGATGGTCACGCTGCAGCCGGTCGGGCCGTTCTGCGTCGTCGTGCCGCCCGGCCACTCGGCGGAGTCGAACACGCCGCCCGAGTTGCTGTTCACGTTGAACGTGAACGTCCGGCTCGGACACTTGCAGAGTCCGCCGCTGCAGAAGTTCGTCTGGCAATCGCCCGCCGCGTTGCACGTCCTGTTGAGCGCGCAGTCGGCGCAGCTGCCGCCGCAGTCGACGTCGGACTCGCTGCCGTTCTTGACGCCGTCCGAGCAGGTCGGCGCCTGGCACACATTGCCGACGCAGACCAGGCTCGCGCAGTCGCCTGCGACGTTGCAGCCACCGCCGGTGCCGCAGCCGGCACACGAGCCGCCGCCGCAGTCGACGCCGGTCTCGGTGCCGTTCTGTACGCCGTCGCTGCAGGTCGCCGCCTGGCAGACGTTGCCGGTGCAGACGTTGCTCACGCAGTCGCCGGCACCGAGGCACGCCTGACCCGTGCCGCAGTCGCCGCAGGTGCCGCCGCCGCAGTCGACGTCGGTCTCGGCGCCGTTCTTCACGCCGTCGTTGCACGCCGGCACCTGGCAGACGCCTGCGAGGCAGACACCGCTCTGGCAGTCGCCGCCGCTCAGGCAATTGTCGCCGTTGGGGCAGTCGCCGCACGACGGGCCGCCGCAATCGACATCGGTCTCGCTGCCGTTCTTCACCCCGTCGTTGCACGCCGGCACCTGGCAGACGTTGCCGACGCACACGCCGCTCGTGCAGTCGCCGGCGTTGCCGCAGGCCTGGCCGTCGTTGCAGTCGACGCAGATGCCGCCGCCGCAATCGATGTCGGTCTCGCTGCCGTTCTTCACGCCGTCGTTGCACGCCGGCGCCTGACACACGTTGTCGGTGCACACGTTGCTCGTGCAGTCGCTGCCGCCACTGCAGCCCGCGCCCAGCGGGCAGTCGACGCAGGTGCCGCCGCCGCAGTCCACGTCGGTCTCGGCGCCGTTCTCGACGGCGTCCGAGCAGGTCGCTGCCTGGCAGACGTTGCCGGTGCAGACGAGGCTCGTGCAGTCCGCGCCGATCGTGCACGGTCCGCCGTCGGCACAGCCCGGGCAACCGCCGCCGCAATCGACGCCGGTCTCGGTTCCGTTCTGCACGCCGTCGGTGCACAGCGGCGCCTGGCAGACGTTGCCGGTACAGACGCTGCTCTGGCAGTCGCCCGCGACCAGGCAGTCGTCGCCGTCGGCGCAGTCGGCGCAGCTCCCGCCGCAGTCGACGTCGGTCTCGTCGCCGTTCTTCACCGTGTCGGAGCACGACTCGGGCTGGCAGAGATTCGCGGTGCAGACGCCACCCGCACAGTCGGACCCGAGGTTGCAGTCGTCACCGGCGGCGCAGCCGGGGCACGCACCGCCGCCGCAGTCGACGTCGGTCTCGGTGCCGTTCTTCACCGTGTCGTTGCAGGTCGGCGCCTGACAGAGGCCCGCGGTGCACACGCCGCTCGCGCAGTCGCTTCCCGCCGTGCAGCCGTCGCCGTTCGCGCAGCGCCCGCACGAGGCGTCCGGCCCGCCGCAGTCGACGTCGGTCTCGTCGCCGTTCCGGAGTCCGTCGCTGCAGTCCGGGCAGGCGACGTCCACCCCCTTGCGCGCCGTCAGCTTGTAGCCGGCGGGCGTAACCTTGTGCTGGACGATGCTGCCGCTCGACGTGCGGTACAGCGAGCACATGCGGTGCTTCGAGCTGTCGGCCGCGTTGTTGATCGTGAGCACGGTCACGATGCCGCCGGGACCCGGCGGCGTCGCGAGGTCGAGGCCACCCAGACCGCTCGCGGTCACGCGCGCGACCTTGCCGTAGCTGATGGTGGCGCTCTTGACGGCCGACGGGCCGGCGGGTGCGAGCGTGTTCCTGAACTTCGCCGACGTCGCGGTGGTCTTCGCGAACGGCGCCGGCATCGGCAGCGTGCCGGCATTGGTCGGGGTGTCGACGTAGTACACCTCGAGCTCGGCACTCAGGTCGAACGGCGCGGGGGCCGCGCCGACGTGGATGTCGGGGTCCTTCTGCACCGACGTGATGCTCTGCCGCCCCGTGCTGTTGCTCTTCGAGATCGCGAGCCGGGTACCCACCACGCCCACGTCCGTCGCGTAGGACGCCGCGAAGCAGAGGAGAGACGTCGCCACCGCGGCGGCGAGCCCGGCTGCAACCGGGTGCTTGAGCTTGTTCACGAGACGGACCCCTTTCGCGAGGTTGTGGGAAGAGTGGTCATTCCAGACAGGTGACGAGGTAGCGGGCGGAGCCCGATCCGTTGAGCGCCGCCGAGCACGAGGGGCGGCCCTCGCAGCACGAGCCGATCCCCGCCGGCGGACACGAGATCGGCTGGCAGCCGTCGCCGTCCTCGCCACCCGCGCCGAAGCACTGCGAGAAGCCGGCGATGCTCTGCACGCTGAAGCGCGACGACAGCGAGCAAACCAGGTCGATGTTGCCGCCGGGGCGGTTGACGGTGACGCTGCAGCCGGTCGACGAGCTCTGCGACGACGTGCCGCCCGGCCACTCCGCCGAGTCGAACACGCCGCCCGAGTTGCTGTTCACGGTGAACGTGAAGTTGCGGTTGCCGCACGTGCAGCGCGCGTTGGCGCCACAGACGCTGCTCTGGCAGTCGTTCGCCGCGGTGCAGACCTTGCCGAGGCCGCAGCCGGGACAGCTCGGGCCGCCGCAGTCCACGTCGGTCTCGGTGCCGTTCTTCAGGCCGTCGCTGCAGCTCGGCGCCTGGCAGATGCCGCCCGAGCACAGGCCGCTCGCGCAGTCGCTGCTGCCGTCGCACGGCTGGCCGTCGGCGCAGCGCACGCAGTACGGCGACGGACCGCCGCAGTCGACGCCGGTCTCGGTGCCGTTCAGCACGCCGTCCGCGCAGTTCGCGATGCGGCAGAAGCCGCCGAGGCACACGCCGCTCGGGCACTGCGCGTTGTTCGCGCAGGCGGGCTGGCAGATGCCGCCCGAGCAGCCCCCGACGGCGCAGTCGGTCGGCAGGAAGCAGCCCTCGCCCGTCGCGCAGCCGGGGCAGCTGCCGCCACCGCAGTCGAGATCGGTCTCGGCACCGTTCTGCACACCGTCGCCGCAGCTCGCCGCCTGGCAGGTGCCGGCGAGACAGACGCCGCTGGGGCAGGTCGACCCGTCGGTGCAGGCCGGCGTCAGGTCGGCGAAGATCGCGTAGTACTGGCCGTTGCGCGACACCTCGACCCCGGACAGCGACAGGCCCAGGAACGACGGCAGCGGGAAGCTCTGCAGCGCGCTCGCCAGGTCGGGCAGGAAGCCCGCGAGGACGCCCGGCAGGAAACCCTGCAGCGCCGCCTCGCTCACACCGAGCGGGTTCTCGAGCAGTGCCACGGTGACGTCGCTCGCGGTCGGCGTCGACAGCGCGAAGCCGATGCCGCCCGGCTGGAACGCGAGGTTCAGCCCGATGCGCGCGTCGACCGCGAGCACGAGCCGCACCTGCTCCGAGGGCTGCCCCGCGTCCTGCACGAACGAGACGACGATGTGCGGCGCGCGCAGCTCGCCGAGCTCGCCCGCCGGTCCGGGATCGCCGGTCAGGACGGGAGCGATCGTCGGCGACACGCGGATCGCCATCGGTGTCGCGGGCGGGATCTGGTTGAACGGCGTGAAGAGCGCCGCGAGCAGGCCGGCGGTCAAGGGGATCGGCCCGCCGCCGAGGTCGATCTCGGTGATCGTGCTCTGCATGAGCCCGCCTTCGATCTGGCTCTTCAGCAGCTGGTTGAAGCCCGAGGTCGAGATGCCGAGGCCGATGCCGTACGGCAGGCTCTGTACCGGCGAGGTCGTCCCGAAGGCCGGGAACGGCTCGTCGACGTTGTAGCTCGCAAGCAGGTCGGGCGCACCCGGCGCGACGGCCGCGCCGGTCGCGGCGACGTTCGCCGCGAACGTGATGCCGTCGGGATCCTCGGTGATCGCCGTGAACGGCGCGTCGAGGTCGATGCCGAGGCCGCTGCCGACGGGGCCCGCGATGTCGACGCCGGCGAGCGCGACCTCGATCGCTCCCGCGATCGAGGTGTTTCCGTTGCCGTCGACCTCGTTGAGGAAATCCTCCATGCCGCCGGCGAACAGCGCGCCGACGTCGCCGATCGCCGAGCCGATGAGCGCCTCGGTGATGGCACCGAAGAGGCCGCTGCAGTCTGTCTGGTGCGTGGTATCGCTGGCCGTGATCGTGACGTTGCCGACCTGCGTCACGTCGACCTTGGTCGGCTGCGAGACGAGCGGCGACAGGCCGTAGCTGCCGTCGATCTCGGTGAGGCCGACGGTGATCTGCAGCTCGCAGTGGATCGGGATGCCGCTCGTGCTGTCGAGGTTCACCGTGACGCGCAGGTCCTCGATCGAGATGTCGCCCGCGATGGCACCGGTCAGCGAGTCGATCGCGATGGCGAGCGGGCCGACCGTCGGCGGCGGGGTGTTGCTGATCGCGACGTCGACCGTGCCGATGCACAGGCTGCCGATCGATGCGTAGCAGTAGTCCTCCATGACCTTCGTCCCGGGCGCGACCAGCGTCGACGGGTCGATTGCCACGAGGGTCGTCGCGATGGGCTCGATCGAGTCGAACCCGCGGTCGTTGATGCGCATCGCGACGCCGTCCGGCGAGTAGTCGCCGTCGACGATCGACTCGCCCGCGACGACGACGACGCGGTCGTACGCGGTGAGTCCGTCGAAGCGGCGCACGAGGCGCGCGTTCACCGGGTTGAAGATGAGCGGCGCATGGAGCGGCAGGGTCGTCGAGAACGTCCCGCTCGGCGCGAGCGCCACCGCCTGGTTGTTGATCGTGAGGTCGGCGCCCGCGGGGCCGACGCCGGTGGTGTGGCCGGACACGAGGACGCTCGCCGCCTCGGTGAACAGCCCGTGCGCCGGTGTGTCGATCACCACGGTGAACGGCACGCACGCGGTGCACGACCCGCCGCAATCGACGTCGGTCTCGGTTCCGTTCCGCACGCCGTCGCCGCACGACGGCACCTGACAGATGTTGCCGGTGCAGACCCGGCTCGTACAGTCGGCCCCGGTGAGGCAGCCCTCGCCCGGGGGACAGTCGGGGCACACGGGCCCGCCGCAGTCGATGCCGGTCTCGCTGCCGTCCTTCACGCCGCCCGAGCAGGTCGGATGCTCGCAGACGCCGTTGGTGCAGAGCCCGCTCTGGCAGTCGGAGCCGGTCGTGCACCCCTGGCCCGTGCCGCAAGCGGCGCAGGTCGGACCACCGCAGTCGACGCCGGTCTCGTCACCGTTCCTCGTGCCGTCGACGCAGGTCGGGCACGCCGTCGGCACGCCCTTCGACAGCGCGAGCTTGCCGCGACCGAGCGCGAACTTGTGCTGGATCTTGCTGCCCTGGCTGGCCTTGTAGAGCGTGCACATGCGGTGCGTGGAGCCGTCGCCCGCGTTGTCGATCGTGAAGATGGAGATCACGCCGCCAGGTCCGGGCGGCAGCGCGAGGTCGAGGCCGCCCGCGCTCTTGGCGCTCACCTTGGCGAGCCGGTCCTTGCGGACGGTCGCGCTGCGGACGCCCGTCGGGCCCGCGGGCGCCGACCTGTTGAGGAACTTCGCCGTCGCCGCGTCGACGCTCGACCACGGCGCCGGCAGCGGCATCGTGCCCTGCGTGGCCGGCTGGTCCACGTAGTACACCGTGAACGAGCCGCTCATCTCGCTCGCGGCACTCGCCGCTCCGAACGCGATGCCGGTCCCCTTCTGTGTCGACGACAGCGACTGCTTGCCCGTCGAGGCATTCGTCGTGACCGACAGCCGGCTGCCGAAGACTCCGACATCGGCTCCGGGGGCGGGAGCGGCGGCACCCGCGAGAACGATGGTCGTACACGCAGCGACCAGCCCGGCCGGGAGTGTCCTGGTCACGAAGGGGCCTTTCTCGCTGCCGGGCTCACCTTCCGGTCCCGAGTCAGCAGGTTCTAAGTTCGGTGCGAGCACGTTCGTAGACCACCCGCCACGGGCGAGGCAAGCTGCCGGAGCGTGGCGCGGTTCCCCTCGCGGAGGACGGCGCCGCCGGCGGAGCGCTTTTCGTTTGAAGCGCCCCCGGGACCGATCTAGAAGCGAGCGTTCGATCGACCGACGTCCACGACGGCGCCACCGACACGGAGCGCCACCGAGCACGAGGGACGAGCCGGGAGGATCGATCCGGTCGACCTGCCCGCCGCGAACGCCGGCGGCCACTCGAAGGTGTCATGGCCACGACGAAGAGCACATCGCGCCGCCCCCTCACCCGCGTCAGCTCGGGCTCGGGGAAGTCGTCGACCGGCGGCTACCGGGTCGGGATCGACGTCGGCGGGACGTTCACCGACCTGGTGCTCGTGCGGCCGGATCGATCCATCCACCTGGACAAGACGGCCACCACGCCCAACGACCAGAGCGAGGGCGTGATGACCGGGCTCGGCCGCCTCGCGCGAAGCGAAGGCCGTGACCTCGCGACGCTCCTCGCCGCGACGGAGCGCATCGTGCACGGCACCACCACCGCCGACAACACGATGATCCAGATGAACGGGGCGGTGACGGGCCTGATCACGAGCGCCGGACATCGCGACGAGATCGAGCTGCGCCGCGGCTACAAGGAGAACATCTGGGACCCGTCGCACCCGCCGCCGCCGCCCATCTGTCCGCGGCGACGGCGGCTCGGGGTACCGGAGCGCCTCGACTACGAAGGCAACGTCGTCGAGCCTCTCGACGAGGAGGCCCTGCGTCGTGCGCTGCGCCGGCTGAAGCTGCAGAACATCGAGTCTCTGGCGATCGTGTTCCTGTTCTCGTTCGTGAATCCCGCCCACGAGCAGCGCGCCGCCGAGATCGCGGCGGAAGAGCTGCCGGGCGTCGACCTGTCGCTGTCGCACCAGGTGATGCCGCAGGCACCGGAGTTCGAGCGCACGTCGACGACGCTGGTCAACGCGTACGTCGCGCCGAAGATCAAGCGCTATCTGCGCAACCTCGAGCGCAAGCTGCGCGAGGCGGGCTTCGCGCGCGACCTGCTGCTGATGCAGTCGAACGGCGGCCTGATGACCGCCTCCTACGTCGCCGACAAGGCGGTCTCGGTTCTCGGCTCGGGGCCGTCAGGCGGCGTCGTGGGCGCCTGCCACGTCGCGAAGGCCGCGGGCATCGAGGACTTCATCTCGGTCGACATGGGCGGGACCAGCTACGACGTCTGCCTCGTCCGCGGCGGGCGGCCGCAGATCTCGTCGTCGTGGAACTGGCACCACCGCTATCTCGTCGGTCTGCCGATGGTGGACGTCCAGTCGGTCGGCGCCGGCGGCGGCTCGATCGCGAGCGTGGTCGAGGGCGCGCTGCACGTCGGACCGGAGAGCGCCGGCGCCCAGCCCGGACCGATCTGCTATCGCCGCGGCGGCACTCGCCCGACGGTCACCGACGCGAACCTGGCGCTCGGCTACCTGAACCCGGACTACTTCTACGCGGGCGAGCTGTCCCTCGACCTCGCCGGCGTGCAGCGCGCGATCGACGAGCAGATCCGCCGACCGCTCGGGCTCGCCACCGTGGAGGAGGCTGCCTACGGCATCTTTCGCATGGTCAATGCCAACATGGCGAACGCGATCCGGCGCGTATCGGCGACGCGCGGCGTCGACCCGCGCGAGCTGCCGCTGGTCGCGTTCGGCGGCAACGGTCCCGTGCACGCGGGCATGCAGGCCCGCGAGCTGGACATCGAACGGGTGCTCGTGCCGAAGACCGCCCCGACGTTCTCGGCGCTGGGCCTGCTGCTGACCGATCCGGTGGTGATCGAGCTGCGCTCGTACATCACGCCTGCGCCGGGAGCGGACCTCGCGCGCGTGACCGCGCTGTACGCGGAGATGCGGGATGCTGCGAACGCGGCCCTGCAGGCGGGCGGCTTTGCGGCGCGCGAGATGCAGCACCAACGCGTCGCCTACATGTGCTACCCGGGCCAGACGTTCGACATGCCGGTCCCGGTCGAGGGCGACGGCGCGTTCGGCGCGCGCGACCTGAGGCGGCTCGTCGAGGCGTTCCACCGCGAGCACGAGAGCCTGCACACCTACGCGTCGCGCGACCAGATCCCGATCCTGCGCGGCCTCGGGCTGCGTGCGACGGCGGTCACGGGGAAGCCGCAGCTGCCGCACATCACGGCGTCGTCGCGCGACGTACGGACCGCGCTCAAGGGCAAGCGCCGAGCCTACTTCGACGGCAAGTGGGTGGCAACGCCGATCTACGACGGCGTCAAGCTGCGCGCGCGCCAGACGGTGGCCGGGCCGGCGATCATCGAGGAGCCGCTGACGACGGTCGTCGTGTACCCGGGCCAGCGCGCCCGCCTCGACACGCTGGGCAACTACCACCTGACGGTCTAGACGATCGCGCCGACCTGTGGCGTTCCGGCGGGTCGCATGCGAGATTTCCGGCGCTGACCATGCGCACCCTCCTGAGCTGGGTCGGAACCGCCCTGTTCGCGACGGCCTTCGGGCTGACGCTGTTGATCTTCGACGTGATCATGCGGATCGCTTTCCTGGCCGGCCGGGTCCCGAGTGCGTACGTCATGGGTGCGCTGCAGACCGTGCTCATCGCGGACATGCGCCTCGCCGGCATCCGCGTCGACGTCGAGCGCTCGCGGCGGATCCGGCCGCGAACGCCCTACATCATCGTGTCGAACCACCAGAGCATGTTCGACATTCCGGTGTTCGGCTGGCAGTTCTTCACCAACTTTCCCAAGTACATCTCGAAGCTGGAGCTCGCGAAGTGGATCCCCGCGATCTCCGTGCAGCTGCGCCGCGGCGGACACGCGCTGATCGATCGCAAGGATCGCACGAGCGCCGTGCAGGCGATCCGCAAGCTCGGGCACGAGATCACCGCGCATGGTGTTTCGGCGGTGATCTACCCGGAAGGCACCCGCGCGCGAAACGGCGAGCTGGCACCGTTCAAGCCGATCGGCACGCTCGCACTCCTGAAGGAGGCCCCGGACACGCCCGTGGTCCCGGTGTGCATCGACAACTCGTGGCGCATCATGCAGCACGGCATGAAGCCGATCCCGTGGGGCATCCGCCTGCGCTTCTGGGCCGGCGACCCGATCGAGCGCAAGGCCGGCGAGGACCCCTCCGCCGTCATCGCCGAGTGCGAGCGCCAGATTCACGCGGCCATGGCCCGCTTCCGCGCCGAGGCCGCGGCCGCCTGAGCCGGCCCGACGCCCCCGGAGGATAGTCGCACGGAGCCGGGTCTGGTAGAGGCTCGGCATGCGTCGCGGATTCGTTGCCGCCGCCTCGGCGGGCGCGGTTCTGTCGGTCGCGGCGGGCCTGTTCGCCGCGGTGCTGCCCAGCACCCCGAGCTGGGCGCTGTGGCGCCTCAAAGCCGCGATCGACGACAAGGACACGGACCAGGTCAGCCGCATGGTCGACATCGCAGCGGTCACGCAGCGCGCCGTCGACGAGCTCGACGGACGCGACGGCATGGACCTCGGACAGCTCGCCGCTGTGGTGCTCGGCGGCGGCAAGGTGACCACCGTCTTCACCGACCCGGACCACCCGCTCGAGATCACCGGCGGCGACGTCTTCGCCGCCTGGTGGGGCATGCGGCGCGACGGCGACCTCGCGTACGTGACGCTGCCGACGGGTGGCAGGGACGTCGACCTCATCCTCGGCAACCAGCCGGCCAGGGGCTGGCGGATCGTCGGCATCACGCCGATCACGGCGCTGCTCCGCGTCCAGCCGCGCGAGCGTGGCAAGGCACCCGCGACCGCGACGGCTCCGGTGAGCCGCAACGTTGACGCACACCACGACGAGGGTTAGCCAGCGGGCATGCAAGCAGGACAGCTCAAGATCCTCACCGCGGCGGTCAAGGACGTCGATGCGGCGCTCACGACCTTCGAGAAGAACTTCGGCTTCGCGCTCGCGCGGCGGACGACGGATGCGACGACGGGCTCGTCGAGCGCCTTCCTGACCATCGGCAAGGCCGAGATCGAGCTGCGCTCGAGCGCCAGCGGACCCGTCGCAGAGTCCGTCGCAGCGCGTGGCGAGGGCCTCTTCCAGATCGAGCTCGAGGTGGACGACCTGCAGGCCGCGCACCAGACCCTCACCGGGCGCGGGCTTCGCTCGGCGTTCGAGACCGAGGGCTGCGGACGGCGCGTGCTGCGCGTCGACGTCGCCCACACGCACGGCGTGCCCCTCGTCCTGAGCCAGCCAGCCTGAGCCCGCTGCCGCAGAATCGACCCGGCGCACGACGTGCGCACGGACCCAACAGGCGTCCCCAGCGTATCCTTCGCGCCGCCGTGCTCCTGGCGCTGATCGCCGGAGCCCTGCTCGCGCCCGTGTCGGCCGATGCCACCGGCGCGGTGCCGGCTGCGGGTTCTGGTCCGGACGCGCCGTCGAGACCCGACGTCGACGAGATCATGGTGCACGACCACGCGCCGCGACACGGGGGCGTGGTCGGGATGGCGGGCACCCGGCACGTCGAGATCCTGCTCACCCGCGGAATCGTGCGCGTGTACCTGTCGGATCTGCACCGCGTGCCGCTGCCGCTCGCGGGCATCACGGGCACGGCAACGCTCCGTGACGGCAGATCGGCGGAAGCGCCGCGCACCGTGCAGCTCACGCGAAAAGGCGACGCGCTGGAGGCGCCCGCTGCCGGTCTCGACGGATCGACCGTCGACGTCCGGCTCGACCTCGCGACCCCGTCCGGCTCCCTGCTGATCGACTTCACCCTCCCCGCCGCACCCGCGAAGGAGTGACGCGCGGGGGGACTCCAGCTAGCGCCGTGGCAGCCCGAGCACGCGCTGCGCGACGATGTTGCGCTGCACCTCGCTCGTGCCGCCCGCGATCGTCATGGACCGATCGCCGAGATACTGCTTCGACCACTTCCCCTCGAACGGCGCGCGGCTGTCGTTCATCAGGCAGCCGTAGGGTCCGAGCAGCTCGACGCCGGTCTCCGAGAACTCCTGCACGAGCAGCGTCCCCATGAGCTTCATGGCCGCGGACAGGTGCGGGTTCAGGCGCTGGTTCAGGGAGTCCGTCATCGAGCGCAGGCCCGCGCAGCGCATGATGCTGCCCTTGATCGCCAGGTCGGCGATCTTCTGGCGCACGTTCGGGTCCCGGGTCTTGCCCTGCTGCCTGGCCGTCGTGACGATCCATTCGAGAGACTGGTCGGCACGGATGCTGCCGGCGATTCCCGAGCGCTCGTTGACCAGCGCGCTCGACACCACCTCCCAGCCCTGCCCCTCGTCGCCGAGGCGGTTCGCGACCGGGACGCGCACGTCGGTCATGAACACCTCGTTGAACTCGGATCCGCCGTCGATCTGCTTGATCGGCTTGATGCTCACGCCGGGACTCTTGAGGTCCATCAGCAGCATCGTGAGGCCGGCCCACTTCGGGCCCTCGGTCGAGGTCCGGACGAGGATGAAGTACCAGTCGGAGATGTGCGCCAGCGTGGTCCAGATCTTCTGGCCGTTGACGACGTAGAAGTCGCCATCGCGCACCGCGCTGGTGCGCGCGGCGGCCATGTCCGACCCCGAGGAAGGCTCCGAGTAACCGGTCGCCCAGATCTCCTCGCAGGTGAGGATCCTCGGGATGAAGCGCTTCTTCTGCTCCTCGGTCCCGTGCTTCATGAGCGCCGGTCCGACCCACCAGATGGCCATCTGGTTGATCGGCTGGGGGGCGCGCGCGCGGACCATCTCCTCGTTCAGGATCGCCTGCTCCATCTCCGACAGGCCGGCGCCACCGTACTCCTTCGGCCAGGCGGCGCCGAGGAAGCCGCCCTCGTGCAGCTTGCGCTGCCAGGCGCGGGCGCTCTCGAGGGTCCGGTTCTGGTCGTGGGCCGGGACGTTGTCCTGCAGCCACTTCCGGACCTTTGCGCGGAAGGCCTCCTCCTCGGGGGTGTACGACAGATCCATGGCTCGTCCTCGTTGCTTCTGCGGCTCGGCAGGTGGAGTCGTCGCGATCGCGATGCGGGGACCATAGCCCGGTCCTCGGGGGTGTCAAAGGGCCGCCCGAGCGGGCCCGCTTGCCCTCCGCCCCTCGCTCCGACTAGCTTCTCCCGACACCGAGTAGGGCGATCGCCCGAACGAGCCGAGACCAAAACCCAGGAGACGTGAGCGACATGAAGAAGGGAAGAGACGTCTGCGTGATCGGCGTCGGCATGACCAAGTTCGAGCGCTGCAACCGCAACTACGTCGAGCTCTGCGAGGAAGCGGTGAAGGGCGCGCTCGACATGTCGAAGACCCCGGCTGCGGACTTCGAGCAGGCGTTCTGCGGCTACGTCTCGGGCATGAGCGCACAGGGCCAGCGCGCGCTGTACTCGATGGGGCTCGGCGGGCTGCCCGTGTTCAACGTCCACAACTACTGCTCGACCGGGTCGAACGCGCTCTACCTCGGCTGGCAGGCGATCACGTCGGGGATGAGCGAGTGCGTGCTCTGCTTCGGCTTCGAGAAGATGACCAAGGGATCGCTCGACTCGCAGCTCGAGGGCCTCAAGCAGAACTACAAGGAGGAGGAGAAGAAGCCTCCGCAGGCCGCGGTGATGTTCGGCAACGGCGGTCGTCAGCACATGGAGCTCTACGGCACGACCGCGGAGCAGTTCGCCAAGGTCAGCGTCAAGAACCACCGCCACTCGGTGAACAACCCGCGCTCGCAGTACCGTGACCCGTGCACGCTCGAAGAAGTGCTCGCGTCGCGCATGGTCTACGACCCGCTGACCATCATGCAATGCTGCCCCACGTCGGACGGCGCCGGCGCCGCGATCCTCTGCTCGCCCGAGTACGCCGCGAAGCACGGCCTCTCGAAGTCGGTGAAGATCCGCGCGATGTCGATGCAGACCGACCGTCCCGAGGACTGGAACCTCGGCTTCCTCGGCATGATCGGCGTCGGCATGTCGCGCCGCGCGGCCCAGGACGTCTACGAGATGAGCGGCTATGGCCCGAAGGACGTGCAGGTGATCGAGCTGCACGACTGCTTCTCGACCAACGAGCTCGTCACCTACGAGTCGCTGCAGCTCTGCCCCGAGGGCCAGGGCGGACGGCTCATCGACGAGGATCAGGTCACCTACGGCGGCAAGTGGGTCGTCAACCCGTCGGGCGGCCTGCTGTCGAAGGGCCACCCGCTCGGCGCGACGGGCCTCGCGCAGTGCTTCGAGCTGGTGAGCCAGCTCAACGGCCAGTGCGACAAGCGCCAGGTCGAGGGTGCGAAGCTCGCGCTGCAGCACAACGTCGGGCTCGGCGGCGCGTGCGTCGTGGCGATGTACGAGAAGGGGTGAGGGGCGATCCGGCGCGGCGGAAGCTCGCCTTCCGCCACGCCGGATCTGCCGTCTACTGCCGCTTCGCTAGGTCAGCTTGATCAGGGCCACGAGGGCGCCGATGCCGACCGAGAAGAGCGCCCCCATGCGGATGGTCATGCGGAGCTCGAGTCCCCGCATCTGGTCCTGCACGCCGGCGAACCCGCTGGTCATCTCCTGACGGGCGTCCGCGAACCCGCTGACCATCTCCTGACGGACGTCGGCGAACCCGCCGCTCATCTCCTGACGGACCGCCGCGAACTCGCCGCGCATCTCCTGACGGACCGCCGCGAACTCGCCGCGCATCTCCTGTCGGACCGCCGCGAACTCGCCGCGCATCTCCTGTCGGACGTCCGCGAACTCGCCGCGCATCTCCTGTCGGACGTCCGCGAACTCCTGCTTCGCGGCGATCTCGAGCCGGTGCACGTCGTCCCTGGTGGCGAGATCGCGCAGGTCCAGCTTGGTGACGAGAACCTCGCCGAGCGCCGTCGCCAGTGCCTCCGCATGGACCTCGGCCTGCTCGTCGGTGAGGCCGGCGCCGCGCAGTCGCCTCGCGTAGCCGAGGGTATCGAAGGTGACCATGACGCCCGGAGTGTACTCGCGATGCGGCTCTGCGGGTAGTGCACCGATGACATCGCTCGCCGGCCGCGGGCACAGCCGTACGCGGGCCGCGGCGCCGATCCGCGTCGCATCCGCGGCGCCGCCTACGACCTCCCGCCGAAGGCCCAGCCTGCCGCCGCGGTGAAGCGCGTGAAGAACGACGCCTCGTAGGCCTCCTCCGGCGCCTCGCGGACCATCGCGTCGAGCACCTCCGCGTCGCGGCCGACGAGGGTCCGCCAGCGCTCGGCGCGCACGCCGTCGAGGATGACCTTCGCCGCGTCCGACGCCGACATCGGCGCCTGGTCGCGGAACGCCTCGGCGCGCTGCTGCAGCAGCTCGCGCAGCATGTCGTCGCCGACGCCGCCGACCTCGAAGCCCATGCGCGCGATCATGGCGCGCGTTTCCTCGAGCTGCTCGGACGTCAGGCTCTTGGGCTCGCGACCCATCATGCGGGCGGTGTTGATCACGATCGACGTCCCGATGTGACCGGGCATCACCAGCGAGACCTTCACGTGCGGCGCGTTGAGCCGGCAGTCGTTGATCAGCGCCTCGGTGAAGCCCTTCACCGCGAACTAGGCGGCGCTGTAGGCGGTGTGCGACGTCTGCGGTCCGAGCGTCGCCCAGAAGCCGTTCACGCTGCTGGTGTTGATCAGGTGGCCCTCGCTCGCCTTCATCAGCAGCGGCAGGAACACGCGCGAGCCGAAATAGACGCCGAACCAGCAGACGCCGAACGTGCGCTCCCAGTCGGCGCGCGTGTCGCGGATGAAGCTGCCACCGGCGCCGATCCCGGCGTTGTTGAACACGAGGTTCACGTGGGCGGTCGCGTGCTCGCGGATCACCGCGTCGCGAAAGGCCTCCAGCTGCCGCTCGTCGGCGACGTCTGCGACCGTCGCCGTGACGCGCGTACCGGCGGGCGCCTTCTCCAGCGCCAGCGCGCGCGTCTCCGCCATGCTCTCCGCCGACACGTCGCACGTCGCGACGTGGCAGCCCTCGGCGGCGAGCTGCCGCACGAGCTCGCGCCCCATGCCCGTGCCGCCGCCGGTGACGACCGCGATCCTGCCGTCGAAGTGCTTCACGCGGGCCTCCCTCGCCTCAGCGGCCGCGCTTCGGCATCAGCTCGAAATAGTCCATATCGAGCAGCACGCGCGGGTCGTAGCGCTCGCCGCCCTTGCCGTCCGACACGCGCATCCGGAAGTCGGGCTCCTCCGACGGGTCGCCATCCTTGACGGCCACGAGCCGCAGCCGCAGCGCGCCGGCGGCTGCATCGCCGAGCGCGTGGGTCTCGAGGACGTCGGTGTACGAGTAGATCGTCGTGCCGGCGTAGCACGGGTTCGCGTGCGCGCCCGAATTCATCGCGACGATGCCGGAACGGTTCTCGAGGCCGTTGAACGCCTGCGCGTACGCGATCGACAGCGGGAACCCGCCGTAGACCAGCGGCCTGCCGTCGGTGAGCAGCGCGTCGAAGTGGACCTTCGCCGAGTTCTGGAAGAGGCGCGTGTACGACGTGTGGTCGGAGTGGTTCACCGTCATGCCGTCGTAGTGGTAGATGCGCTCGCCGGCCGCGTAGTCCTCGAAGAACCACTTGCCGCGGGTCTGCGCGGTGGTCGGCAGCGCGCCCGGGAACGACGGCAGGTCCTCGACCGCGACCTGCTTCGGCAGCTTCGGCGTGACGGGCTCCTCGAGGTACCGCGTCGTCTTCGTGTCGTCGCGCTTCCTCATCATCACCCAGCGCGTGTACTCGAGGACGGTCTCGCCGCGCTGGTTGCGACCGGTGGTCGCGACGAAGACGTTGCCGGTCTGCTTGTTCGAGTTCTCCTTGAGCCCGACGATGCGGATCGTCGTCGTGATCTCGTCGCCGTGGAATACCGGCGTGCGCCAGATCATGCCGGCGTAGCCGAGATTCGCGCGCGCGTTGAGCGAGACGTCGCGCACCGTCTGAGCGATCACGATGTGGAACACGACCAGCGGGTGGACGCGCCCTTCCGCGCTGCAGAAGCGCGGCGTACGGTCGTTGGTGGTCGCGACGTGCCACGCAGTCTCGGCCGACGTCAGCACGCGCGGCGTCGCGCACACGAATTCGCTCCCGACCTCGAAGTCCTCGAAGAAGTTCCCCAGACTGCCTTTGGATCGACTCGACATTTCCCGCTCCGTGAATGTTGCTAGCTGCGCGGCAGCCCGAGCATGCGCTGCGCGATGATGTTGCGCTGGATCTCGCTGGTGCCGCCGGCGATGGTCGCGGCGCGAGAGAACAGCAGGTGCTGCGCGAAGCGTCCCGCGCCGACCGCGTGTGGCGAGCCGCGCAGCAGCAGGCCCTGCTCGCCCAGGATCTCGACGCCGGCGTCGCCGATCGCCTGCGACAGGTCCGCCCAGAAGGTCTTGACGATCGACGTCTCGGCGCCCGGCGTCTCGCCGCGCGCGACGCGCGTCAGCATCTCGAGGTTCATGAAACGCATGATCTCGGTCTCGAGATAGAGCTGCGCGAGACGCTGCCGGACGTTGCGCTCCGACGCGCGCCCGGTCTGCTGCGCCTGCGCGAGCAGCTCGTCGACGTTGATGCGCGCGAGCACCTGCTCCTTGATCGCGTAGTTGGTACCCCGCTCGTGCGCGAGCGTCACCTGCGCGATGCGCCAGCCCTCGTTGGCCGCGCCGATCAGGTTCGCGCGCGGCACGCGCACCGCGTCCATGAAGACCTCGTTGAACTCCGATGCGCCGGTCATCTGCCGCAGCGGGCGCAGCTCGATGCCGGGCGCCTGCATGTCGACGATGAGGTAGGAGATGCCGCGGTGCTGACGTGCGTCGGGATCCGTTCGCGCGAGCAGGATCGCCCAGCGCGCGTGCTGCGCGTAGCTCGTCCAGACCTTCTGGCCGGTGACGACGTAGTCGTCGCCATCGAGCTCGGCGCGCGTGCGCAGCGACGCGAGGTCCGAGCCCGCGCCGGGCTCCGAGTAGAGCTGGCACCAGATCTCGTCGCCCGAGAGCATCCCCGGCAGGTAGCGCTTCTTCTGCTCCTCGGTGCCGAAGTGCATCAGCGTCGGGCCGACGTTGTTGATCGCGACGCGGTTGACGATCTGCGGCGCTCGCGCACGCGCCATCTCCTCCGCGAAGATCGCCTGCTGCATGGGCGTCGCGTCGCGGCCGCCATACTGCTTCGGCCAGTGGATCCCGACCCAGTTGCCGCCGTGCATGCGACGCTGGAACTCGAGCATCCACAAGAACTCGGCGTCGAAGTCCTCGGGCGGCTCCGTACGCGGGACGCTGGCCTCGAGGTGCGCGCGCAACTCGGCGCGGAAGCGCTGCTCCTCCTCCGTGTACGACAGATCCACCGCCTGCGACCCTCGATCCGCGCGCTACTTGGTCGCGACCGGGTTGACCGGGCTGCCGACGCCGCCGACCACCGGCTCGGGCGTCGCGCTCAGCAGGAACTCGTACACGCCGTCGGCCGCACAGTCCTCGGCGAGCCCGTCGAGGTGCCAGTTCTGGCCCTGCGTCATGCCCATCTCGACGAGGTGCAGCAGGTGGACGGGGAACAGCACGTCGGCGTGCTCGCAGGGATAGACCTCGAACGGCATGGTGTCGGTCGCGACCGCGGCGACGTCGCGCTCGCGGAACCACGGCGCCGTGCCGACGGTGAGACCCGGGCTCGGCAGGCGGTAGGCGTCCTTGTCGCCGGTCTGCAGGTGCTCCATCTGCCCGGTGCGCACGAGGAGGACGTCGCCGGGCTCCACCGAGAGCTTCGCCATCGCGAGCGCCGCGTCGAGATCCGCCGGGCTGATCGGGTAGCCCGCGTCGAGCCGCCGGACGCCCTTCACGCGCGCGACGTCGAGCAGGATGCCGCGCGTCACGATCGGCTTCAGCTTGTGGACGCCGCACTTCGTCGCTCCGGCCTCGGCGGTGACCGTCGCCGCCGGAAAGCCGTTGTAGATGCGATTCTCGTAGCTCGCGTGCGCGAGACCGTCCCAGTGCGTCGCGGCCTGGAGCCCCATGACCACCATGTCGTCCGACAGGCAGACCTTGTCGCGGTCGCCGGTGAACGGCGTGTTGATGCCGATCATGGTGTGGATCGGGTTCACGCGGTTCGGGATGCGGCCGGTCTGGACGCCGTCGTGGTGCAGCGGCAGCGCCAGCGAGAACGACACGCCGCGCTTCACGCACGCAGCACCACGCCGCGTCGCCTCGGGCGTGATCAGGTTGATCGTGCCGATCTCGTCGTCGGCACCCCAGCGGCCCCGATTGCTGATGCGCCGGGCGACCTCGTGAAACCAGTCCGGTAGAGGCATCCGATTCTCGTCCTTTCGGCTGTGCCGAGGTCCTAAGGGAGCGCGCCGCGGGCTTCAAACCACGCCGGGGAGCGCGCCGCGGGCTTCAAACCACGCCGGGGAGCGCGCCGCGGGCTTCAAACCACGCCGAGGCGTGTGCCGAGGCCTTCAAACCACGCCGGGGCGTGTGCCGAGGCCTTCAAACCACGCCGTCGGCGTGCAGACGCGCGATCTCGGCCCCCGAGTAGCCCGCCTCGGCCAGGATGGCGCTGGTGTGCTCGCCGAGGCGCGGAGCGCGACGGTGGACCGGCGTCACACCGGCCATCTTGACCGGCGTCCCGACCTGCCGGAGCCAGCCGAACGTCGGGTGGTCGACGCCGGTCACCATGTCGCGCGCGAGCGCGTGCTCGTCGGCAAGTGCCTCCTCGACCGAGTAGACAGGCCCGCACGGCACGTGCCCGCGCAGCCGCGCGAGCCACGCTTCGGTCGATCGGCGGGCGAAGTCGCCGGCAAGGAGCGGGATCAGGACGTCGCGGTTCGCGTAGCGGTCGGCGAAGGTCGCGAAGCGGGGATCGTCGCGCAGATCGGTCCGGTCCATGCGCTCGCACAGGGCCCACCAGAACTTCTCCTTGAGGCACATGACGACCAGGAAGCCGTCCGCCGTCGGGAACGTCTGGGCCGGCACCAGCGTCTGGTGTGCGCCGCCGGCCATGCGCTGCGGTTGCCAGTCGCGGTTCAGCGTCCAGCCGGCGAGGTAGTTCAGCATCGACAGCGCGGTGTCGTGGAGGCTCACGTCGAGATCGCAGCCGGTGCCGGTCCGCAGTGCCTGGTGGAGCCCGATCATCAGCGCGAGGGTCGAGAGGATGCCTGCGGAGAAGTCCACGATCGAGACGCCGCACCGCTCGGGCGGCCCGGCGGGTGCGCCGGTCAGGCTCATGAAGCCGGCGTACGCCTGGATGACGAAGTCGTAGCCCGGCTCGCTCGATCGCGGGCCGGTCTGCCCGAATCCCGACAGCGAGCAGCACACGACGCGGGGGTTCGCGTCGCGCAGCGCGGCGTACGTGAGGCCGAGCCGCTCCGGCTCGCCGCCGCGGAGGTTGTTGTAGACGGCGTCCGACCTGGCCACGAGGCGACGCAGCACCGCGCGGCCGGCGCCGCTGCGCAGGTCGAGCGTCAGGCCGCGCGCGCCCCGGTTCAGCGACTGAAAGTAGATCGAGTCGCCGCCATCCGCGAACGGCGGCACGTTGCGCGCCTCGTCACCGCGCCCCGGCGGCTCGATCTTGACGACGTCGGCGCCGAGGTCGGACAGCAGGGTGAGCGCCCAGGGCCCCGCGCCGAGCTGGCTCGCGGCGAGGATGCGAACGCCGGCCAGAGGCAGCGCGGCCATGCGACGAGGACTAGCCGACCGCGGTCGCGTCCGAAAGCATGGCGGGCGGGCGCACGCGTACCAGGGGGCGGTGCCCGAGACGGCGCGAGACCTCGGCCGCGACGCGCTGCAGCGGCGCGACGATCGCCGGCACGTTCGCCGGCGTGATGCGTCGCGCCGCACCACTCACCCCGATCGCCGCAACGGCGGCACCGCTGCGGTCGTGGATCGGCACCGCGATGCTGCGCACGCCGACCATGAACTCCTGGTGGTCCACGGCGAAGCCCTGCTCGGCGGACACCGCGAGCTCGCGCTCGAGAACGCGTGGCACGACGATGCTGCTCTCGGTGCGCCGCGCCAGGCGCGACCCGAGATACTCGGCGCGCTCGGCCGCGGGCAGCAGCCCGAGCAGCGCCTTGCCTGACGCGCTGCAGTGCGCGGGGTAGCGGCGGCCGAGGGCGGCCGAGGCCCCGTCGACGCCGCGGTCCGCCTTGTGGAGGAAGACGAGATCGCTGCCGAGCAGCACGGCCAGCGTGACCGTCTCGCGCAGCTGCGCCGCGAGCTTCTCCACGGCCGGCTCGGCCTGCGCGTAGAGCGGACGGTGGCGCGCAGCCAGCGAACCCAGCTCGAAGACGCGCAGACCGAGGCGATACTTCCGGCCGTGATCGACGCGTTCGAGCAGGCCGAGCTCGAGCATCGTGGCGACGAAGCGGCTCACGGTGCTCTTGTTGAGGCCGACCCGGCGCGCGAGATCCATGACGCCGAGTTCGGGTGTGGCTTCGGCGAACGCGAGCAGTAGCCTGTTCGCCTTCTCGAGCGACGCATTGCGACGAATGGATGGCTGACGGTTCATTTCCGGATTTCGGGGGGCCTGCGGTGTCGGTTCGTGACGGGATTGTTAGTATCAGCTGGTGCCGGATCGTACGGGGCGCGAAAGATCGAAGTCAACGATGAATCATTCGCATCGACCAGTGATGAATCGTTCGCATCGACCCGTAGGGCGCAACCTCGACAGCGACCGCATAGCGGAAGCACGGCGCGGCCTCGCACGGTCACGCCGCACCCGGCATTCGGCGCTCGCGGTCGCCCTCGCCCTCGCCTGCGCGGGCCCCGCTTTCGCCGCCTGTCCCGGCGCCGGAGGCGACACCGGCGGCGGCCCCTGCCCGGACGAAACGGC